>OKRR01000090.1_pt1 | contig 96655 bp, 91 predicted proteins | sample 1601211 | NCBI WGS metagenome assembly OKRR01 (sample SAMEA3541525, study PRJEB24748) | human gut metagenome | biome: human gut; feature: human-associated habitat; material: faeces | place: China | collected 2012
ATTTTTCTACCTTTCCTATATTTCCAGTCTTTGTTCATTGCAAATATTTCTTTTTCATATATATCTTCATACTTTTTTTGTATTTTTATTTTTTTAATTTTCTAATTTTTTACTTATATTTTTCATTTTTCACAATATATTATTTTTTTATTCATACAGTTATTTTTCATATATTTATTCCTCATTCTTCTCTACCATTACATTTCCCTTTCATAGTTGAAATACGATTATTTTTATAATGTTTATTCTTAGTTTTTATCTCATTAAAAAAACTATATATTTTTCTTTATACTCAAGAAAATTATATTAATATTAAAAACTTTATATACTATTAAAATTTATTTTTAGGTACAAAAAAAAGGAACCCTAATTATTTAAGGTTCCTCATCATATTTATCTTATTCTATTTTCTAACTTGTCCATTACCAAATATTACATACTTAGTAGTAGTCAATTCCTTCAGCCCCATTGGCCCTCTTGCATGAAGTTTTTGAGTACTGATACCTATCTCAGCACCAAAACCAAACTGTCCTCCATCTGTAAATCTTGTAGAAGCATTTACATATACAGCTGCTGCATCTATTTCATTTAAAAATCTTTGAGCATTTGAATAATCCTCTGTTATTATAGACTCAGAATGTTTAGTTCCATATTTTCCTATATGTTCTATTACCTCATCTAAAGTTTTTACAGTTTTTACAGCAAGTATATAGTCTTCATATTCTGTAGCCCAATCCTCTTCTGTTGCTTCTTTAGATTCAGGAATATATTTATTTACTGTTTCATCTCCTCTTATCTCTACATTTCTATCAAGCAACTCTTTTCCCATTACAGGAAGCAATTCTGCTGCTATATCTTCATGTACCAGTATAGTTTCTACTGCATTACATACTCCAGGTCTTTGAGTTTTAGCATTAATTATTATATCTACAGCTTTTTTCAAATCTCCACTCTTATCCACATATATATGACAGTTTCCTATTCCTGTCTGAATACATGGAATAGTACTATTATTGATAACTGTATTGATCAGTCTAGCACTTCCTCTAGGAATAAGTACATCTATATATTCATTAGCCTTCATAAGTTCTGCTGCTTTTTCATGGCTTGTATCTTCTAAAATTTGTACTGTATCTTCTGAAAGTCCAGCTTCCCTCAACACTCCTTTAAATACACTTACAATAGCTATATTTGTTTTTATTGCTTCCTTTCCACCTCTTAAAATAACGGCATTTCCACTTTTCAAGCAAAGTCCAAAAGCATCTGCTGCAACATTAGGACGTGATTCAAATATTATAGCCACCACTCCCAAAGGAACTCTTTTCTGCTGAATTATCAAACCATTTGGAAGTGTTTTTCCATATACATATTCACCAACTGGGTCATTGAGCATAGCTATTTCTCTCAATCCTGTTGCCATATCTTCTATTCTCTTCTCTGTTAATGTAAGTCTATCTATAAAGGATTGTTTTACTCCGTTCTTTAAAGCATTTTTTACATCTTCTTTATTTATTTCAATTATTCTTTCTTTATTTCTTATTAAAGCATCAGCTGATTTTTGAAGTATATCATTTTTTACTCCAGTAGGAAGCTGAGCTGTCTTTATAGAAGCTTTTTTAGCAGCTTCTCCTATTTTTGATATTTCCATTATATCTCCTCCAAAGCTATGCAATCAAAAACTGTTCCCACATCTTCCCCTGATATTAATCTCTCTATCAGTAAAGGGTTAGAACCATCTAATATAGCCATCACTACTCCATTATCACAACATTCTCTTGCTGCCAGAAGTTTTGTTTCCATTCCTCCAACACTAAATTCGCTTCCCTTTTCTCCACCCATTTTCATTATTTCATCAGTAACTTTTTCTACATATGCTATTCTTTGAGCATCAGGATTAGTTTTAGGGTTAGAATTATACAATGCATCTATATCTGTAAGTATAATCAAAAGGTCAGCCTTCAACAGAGAAGCTACACTTGCAGAAAGTCTGTCATTATCACTGAATTCTATTTCAAATGTAGATATAGTATCATTTGCATTAACTATTGGGATAACTCCATATTCTAACAATGTTTCAAATGTATTGTTAGTATTAGTTTTTCTTTCTCCCTCTTTAAAATCATCTTTTGTCAAAAGTATTTGAGCTGTTTTCTGGCTATACTCACCAAAAAAGTTTTGATATATATGCATAAGTTCAGCCTGTCCTACTGCTGCTGCTGCTTGTTTTTCTCTAGTTTCCTTAGGTCTTGTTTTAAAATCAAGCTTTTTAGATCCTACTCCGATAGCTCCTGATGTTACAAGGACTACATCTCTTCCTTGATTTCTTAAGTCACTAAGTCCCCATGCAAGCTTATTTAAAAGGCTTAGATTAAGATTCCCATTTGCATAAGTCAATGTAGATGTTCCAACTTTAATTACTATCCTTTTAGCATTTTTTACTCTTTCTTTTATATCTCTATTCATTTCAGCTGTCACCCCTCTTTAACATTTCATTTAATGATACTATTATACTAAATATTTGTGGATTTTGCACATTTATTTTTATTTTTCTACTTAAGCAATAAAATATTTTTTAAATTCAAAAAATAAAAAAAGCAACTCAAAAGCAAAAGTAAATCTAACCTAGCTTTTAGTTACTCAGATATTATTAAAAAAATGGTGCAGAAGAAGAGATTTGAACTCTCACGGGGGCACCCCCACTGCCGTCTGAAGACAGCGCGTCTACCATTCCGCCACTTCTGCATAACTACTGGTAGTATATACCCATTAATATAAAAATTCAAGTATTTTTTCTAAATATTTAAAAGAGAGTAAGGCTGTATTTCTAACAGCTCAAACAAAAATTCTGAAAAAAAAAAGGAGTTGTTCAAATAAATGATTAAAAATCATCAATTTGCAACAACCCCACTACAAACAATTATTTAACTATTTTTCAATTATTTAACTATTTTTTAATTGATGGTTCTACATGAGCATAATCTCCATCTTTTCTTTTATATACTATATTCATTTCTCCAGTTTCACAGTTAGTAAATGGATAGAATACTCTATTTAATAATTCAAGTTGAAGTATAGCTTCTTCTATATCCATTGGTTTTGGAGGAAGATAAACTTTAACTACATTTACTGCTGCTTCTTTTTCAACTGTATTAGTTTCAGGATTATATTTTATTTTTTTAACTCCTGGAACCTGTCCATAATTTATTGCTCTTTTTTCTTTGTGTTTTTTAAGTTGTGCTTCTATAATATCAGAAACTTGGTCAATAGCTGCATATAAGTCAGTATCTGTACAAGAAGCTTTTAAAGTACTTCCACTGAGATATGCTAATACTTCAGCTGTATGACTGCTTCCAGTTTTAGTTCTCACTGCTGATAAGCTAACATCTAATTCTATGATACTATCGTGATACTTTTCAACCCTCCCTAGTTTAGTTTCCGCATACTTTTTGATTGCATCAGTTACAACTAATTGTTTTCCATGGATAGACATTTTCATAATACCACTTCCTTTTAAGTCCGCAAGTTCTCTTTGCTTTGTATAATATTATACTTCCTTTTTAACAGATTTCCTCTTTTTTATATAAAAATTTTAAAAAAATTTTTTAATCATCTGTTAAATGCAGAATACCTTTTTTAAGATAGAGTTTTTTATCAGATATTTTTGCTAAATCTTTTGAATGTGTAACCACTATTATGGTCTGCTTCCTATTTTTATTAATATCTCTCAGTATATCAAAAATTGTTTCACTTGTTTCTTCGTCCAGATTCCCTGTAGGTTCGTCAGCTAGAAGTATCTTGGGAGAATTAATAAGAGCTCTGGCTATCGCCACCCTTTGCTTTTCCCCTCCAGATAGTTGAGATGGTTTGTGTTTTACCCTGTCTTTTAGCCCCACTGCCTCTAATATTTCCATGGCTCTTTTTTCCACTTCTTTTCTATTTTTAAAATCATTCACCAAAGCTGGAAGCATTACATTTTCCAAGGCAGTAAATTCTGGCAGAAGATAGTGAAATTGAAATACAAATCCCAGCATACCATTTTTTAATATATCTTTTTTTTCTTCAGAAAGTTTTTCTACTTCCTGTCCACCAATATATATTTTCCCACCATCTATTTTATCCAACAGACCAATTATATTTAAAAGAGTGGACTTCCCTGATCCTGACCTTCCAAGTATCGAGATAAATTCTCCCTCTTCCACTGTTAAACTTAGATTTCTTATAATATGAAGTTTATCTATATTCCCACTATAATATTTTTCTATATTTTCTAATTTCAATATCTCTCTACTCATGTCTTAATGCCTCCACAGTTTCCATTCTAGCTGCTCTGTATGCTGGAAAGACACTTGATACAAAAATTATTCCAATATTAGCCCCGATTATTACTCCTATTTCCTTAATTGATATCTCAACAGGTATCTTTGTCAGGTAATATATAGAAGTTATAAAAGCTAATGTATAATTTTTTATATACCACAAGAAGCATAGAGCGATAACTGTTCCTATTATTATCCCTGCTATTCCCAAAAGCATTCCCTGAATAAGGAAAATTTTCATTATGCTTTTTCTGGAAAATCCCATTGATCTCATTATACCAATATCTTTTATCTTTTCTCTAACCAGCATATTCAAAGTAACCCATACTACAAATCCTGCTATTATTACTATTAAAGAAAATACCATTATCATAACAGTCTTTTCCAGTGATAAGGCAGAAAGAAGATTTCTATTGAGATCTCCCCATGTTCTTGAAAATATTTTTGTTTCAATCATTATTTTATCAGCAATTTCTGGAGCTTTGTATGGATCATTTAATGTTACATCTATTTTATTTACAGTATCACCACTGTATACAAGATATTGAGCAGCCTTCAATGGAAGTATTATCATATTTATATCATAGTCATAATACCCACTCTGAAAGACTCCCTCTATTTTAAATTTTATCTCTTTATTTTCTGATGAGATTATTGTTACTTCATCTCCAAGAGAAGCTCCAATATTTTTAAATAATTCTTTTCCTATGAGGATTCCATTCATTTTATCAGGTGAAATGCTTCCTTCTACAATCTTTTTATCTAGATTCATAGCTTTTTTAGCACTTTCTAAATCAAAGCCTTCTATCTTTACTCCTGATATGTATCCTCCATATATTCCATTATATTTGAAGATACCCTGAGTTTCTATACTGGGAACAGCTCCCTTTACTCCAGGAATTTTTTCTATTCTTTCTTTTAAATCATTATAATCTGATAACTTATCTCCATTCTCTACCAGTACATGACTTGTCATGGAAAGAATGCTACTTATCATATTTTTATCCAATCCATTGGCTATTCCAATAGAAACTATTAAAACTATTACTCCGATTGCTATTCCTAAAGTTGAAATAAGACTCTGTCTTTTTCTCTCAAATATATGTTTCTTCGCTATAAAAAACTCTACCATTTTACTTCCTTCCTGCTCTGTTTTTCACTATTTCAAATTTTACTTTTTCTGTTTCGCCATTTTCAGCGACTACTGTTAATTCATATTCTCCTGCTTTCAGAGAAAGACTTTTTTCTCTGTCCTTATCTCTTCCTATATATTCCTTGTTTATATACCAGTAAAGATTCTGTTTTTTTACATTTGCCACTTTTACTATGACACTCTTTTCTCCATCAAAATCTTTTGGTATAACTATTTTCAGATTATTTATTGGATATATGAATTTTACACTTTTTTCTTTGATTTTGCTACTAAAAATATTTGAAACGTCCATATTCTGTCTTATGAAATAATTTATTATCTCAATAGGGTAGTTGAGAACTATCTTTTCCTGCCTTTCAGTAAAGTCTTTGCTTCGTGAATCTATTTCTTCTCCATCTTTATTTAAAAAAACTTTCTTGTAATATGAGGAAAGCTTCAAAGGTTTTGCTCCTTTAGGATAAAGTATTTCTTTTGTTGGTACATCAAATTTCACTCTATATCCAGTTTCTCTATCTACTTTTAAGATTTCAAAATCTTCTTCTGGCAGCTTAAATAAAGCAGTTTTTTTAGGTAAAGTATTAAATACATTAAATAAAAGTTTTCCTGCACTGACTACTCCTGATAAATTACTATTACCTTCACCAGTAAAATTTCCTACCCATACTACTACTGTCCAGTCTGGAGTAACCCCAGCTGCCCAGCCATCTCTTCTTCCGTAGCTTGTTCCAGTTTTCCATGAAACAGGATTTTTTTCTCTATACATACTTTCAAGTCCTGGTCTTTCCAGCTGTCTTATAGTATCCAGTGTAAGATAAGCTGACCCTCTAGATATCAACTGGTTTCCTTTTTCTTCCTGTCCATCTCTTATATATTTCAATTCTTTAAAATTTCCATAATTTCCCAATCCTGTATATAGTTTAGCTATATTTTCCACACTGAGTTCCTTAGTACCAAGTATAAGAGAAAGTCCATATCTTGAAGGATTATTATCCTTGAAGTCTAAAACTTCTTTCAAAAAATAGAAAAACCTCTCATCTTTATATTCCTTCAATAGTGATACAAATGGAATATTTAATGATTTTATAAGTGCTTCTCTCATTTCAATCAAACCATAATATTTTTTACTGGCATTCTGAGGACTGAAATTTGAAAAATATAGTGGAATATCAGGTATTTTTGATTCTGGAGCAGCTATTCCCTCGTCTATTACCAAAGCATAAAGAAAGGGTTTTAAAACAGATCCTGGAGATCTTTTAGCTATTACTCCATCTACCTGCCCATTAGTAGAAAAATCATAAAAATTTTGCGAACCTATATATACCTTTACCTCATAAGTTTTATTATCTACTACTAATACAGCTGCATTTCCTATTCCTTCACCTTTTAAATATTCAGAATAATCCTTTACAACCTTTTCTATTTTTTCTTGAAGCTGGCTGTTGATAGTACTGCTGATTATTTTTTCACTGCTCTCCTGTGTTAATCTTCTCGTAAGATGAGGGGCAAGAGATTTAAATTTATATCTTTTTTCAGGAATAGGCTCCATCTTAGATAAAGTATACTGCTTTTCATCAATAACTCCTCTTTCAAGCAGTTTTTTCAAAAGAGCATTTCTTTTATTTATAAGCCTATCTCTATTTTTTTCCACATGCATAAGTCCGGGAGAATTAGGGAGCACTGCTAACAGTGCCCCCTCTGCCCAAGTAAGTTCATTTGGATTTTTTTGAAAATATAGAAGTGAAGCTGTTTTATAACCTACAATATTTCCACCATAAGGAGCATTATTTAAATACATTGATAAAATTTCATCTTTAGTAAATTCCTTTTCTATCTTTAATGCATAAATCATCTCTCTGTATTTATTAAAATAACTCCTTTGCTTTGGTTCGAGAACTTTTGCTACCTGCATAGTTACAGTGCTTGCTCCTGTTCTTCTTCTCTGAAGTACATTATCTCTCACAGCTCTGACCACTGCCTTCATATCTACCCCTTTATGAGAGTAGAAATTTTTATCTTCATAATTCAAAACTGCTTCTCTTAATTTTTCAGGTACTTTATCTGTACTTTTCAAATGCCATTGTTCATTTTTATTGAGATAGACTCCCAGAATATCATCTTTATCATCTAACACTACCTGACTGTATCTATCTTCAAATGTACTCTGTATCTTTTTAGTATCATATTTTAAATATGTCCATGAGGTAAATAAAATTCCACTTAGAACAATCCCTGAAAATATCAGATATCTTTTTTTCATTATTTAACCTCTACTTCAAATCCTTTTAGGTAAGCTTCGTAATTTTTATCATACATAGCTTCTGCCATAGTTCCTGGGAATTTATATTTTCCTACTGTTACAGTATTTACTTTAATAAAGAAGCTGTTTCCTGTTCTGTTGTAGTTATCAAAGTCAAAGAACCACATTACTCTGTCATCTCTGATATCCTCATAATCTATATTAGTATTTGCCATTCTGCTTTTTACCCATTCTGGATACTGCTGTTTCAATGCTCTTACATTTTCTATTTCCCAACCTGTAGGAAGAACCTGTGTCAATGCTACTTCATTAATATAGAAATATCCTCTTACATTGTCAGCAGGAAGTACTTTTACCTCCAGCCAAAATGTTGTTCCTGAAGTTAAAGATTTAGGATCTATTTCTGCTCCATTTATATCATAGAATTTTCTTTCTATCTTGATATTTTTAGCAATATTTTCACCTTCATAATTTACAGGAACTCCTTCCCAATAGTAATTAACAAACATATCTTTTGAATTTCCAGAAACTATTTTGATATTTCCTACTTTATCAGAAATTGATTCTGTATAAATTCCATTCTTAGTTGTAAATCTTTTTAACTGTCCATCTATTTCTATAGTTCCAGATACTTCTTCTTTAGCTCCTGATTTTACCATTTCAGCTATAGTCATCAAAGAATACCCTGTACTTTGAGTAGACAGCCAGCTTTGTGATTGAAGTGCCTGAAGTATATCATTATATAATTTTCCTTCTATTTTTCCATATACTTTGTAGTATGCTCCAAGTATGATAGCTTTATCTCTCAAATTAGAACCATAAGAATATCTATAGTAATCATGATCATATTCAGGTACAGTTATTGGAAGTGAATTAGCAATATCTACTGCTATCTTATCTTCTCCAATCAATTTATATGCTGCTGCCATATACCATTTGCTTGTTATAGAAAGACTTCCCATATAATTTTCATATATAAGGTTCATTTCACTTATCTCAGGAGAACCAGCTGATGCTAATAGATATAAAGTATATGCTTTTCTATCTAAATCTGCTCCTGCTATTTTACTTTGCTTCTTACTGAAATCCAGCCATCTGCTGTACATATCTTCTGGTACATAGTATCCATTTTCTTTTGCACTTATTAAAAACTGTCCTATATAGTTAGTTACCCATAAATCTGCATCTCTATTTCCCGGCCAGTATGCAAATGAACCATCATAAAGCTGGAATTTTGATAATCTAGTAATACCTGAATTAATGTTAGCAGTTATTCTCTTTTTATCAAAAGCATTTTCAGAAGACAGCTCTTTTATAAATAATTGAGGAAGTACACTTGATGTAGTCTGCTCTGCACAACCATATGGATATCTGATAAGCCATTTAAGTCTTTGGTCTATAGCCAGTATAGGTGAACTTGATATAGTCAATGTACTTTCTACACTTCCTTCTATTGAATCTTTTGGTGCATTGAATGTAACTTCCTTTCCACCTGGCACAGTCTTTATGTCATTCATATAAATATATGGGTTGTTTGAATTTATATCTATATCAGTAATCTCTTCATAATTATATTTATTAGATTTTGCACTTATAGTTATTTTATCTGCTCCTATTTTATTCGGAACTTTTTCTGTAAAATATACTGTCTTCTTCTCTTTATTTTTCAAAGTGAATTTTTCAGTTTTTGTTTCTCCGTTGAAATTGATACTTACAGTTATTTCTCCTAGATCATCTTCCAAAGCAAAAATTTCTACTGGAACCTTAAATTCATCTCCAACCTTTAATGTTCTTGGAAGTGAAGCATTCATAACTATTGGAGCTTTTACAGTAATTGTAGATTCAGCTTTTCCATACATTCCCTTATCTGCTCCAATTACCATAACTCTTACAGAACCCATATAGTTAGGCATTGTAAATTCTACTTCCCCTTCTCCCTTGTCATTAGTAGTGAGAACTCCTTTAAACATTGCCACTGGTTTAAACCTTTGAGCCTCTTCAAGTCCCATCTGTTTATTTCTGGCTTTATCCATTGCTGACATTTCAGATAAGAATTCTCCTCCTCCAGTCTTCAATACTTGATGTACTTCTCCAAAAGTTTTTCCAATAATTTCATTATAATTATCATAAGTCATTATTTGAAGAGCTTCTTTCTGATAAAAATAATTCCAAGGATCTGGAGTTTTAAATGCTGTTATATCTAAAAGTCCTTCATCTACGACTGCTACTGTATATTCCATTGGAGTACCAGCTTTATTTTTAACTTTTACACTGAATTTTTCATTTGGTCTTAATTCTTTTGGTGTATTCAATTCTAAATTAAGTTTAGTAGCCTCATTTTTTACCATTAGAGGTACTGCACCATATAATCTTAATGGTCTGTCATTTGTGAAGTTGTTATAGTCTTGGAATAAAGAGATACTTACATAGGCATTAGGGAACATTCCTTCAGTAATTTCTATTTCTTCCTCATTTTTGATGTCATTAACATCTTTCCAATATCTTTTTACTATTTGACCAGATTTTTCTATAATTATCAGGGCTTTAGCTCCCTTTTCTCCTTCATATATAATCTTAGCTTTATCACCTATATTATAAGATTTTTTATCAGTTTCCATTTTAAGTTTATCCACTTTTTTACTTACACTAGGATCCATCCAAGTACTTACATAAAGATTTACCCCAGTACTTTGTTCAGTTTCTAAGTCTTCAACTTCTACAAATATTTCTCCTGTTCCATCTATTGGGTAATCTATAATATATGGTTTATCTCCTGAAACAAACTCCTGCTCATGAACAAAAGTAGTATTTGTATCTGTTTTTATTGATTTCAGGAAAATTCCATAATCACTATAGTCCCACCACCAAGAATACTCATTCTTGTATATTCTATATTTCATTCTTCTTCCTGAAACAAGTTTTTCTCCATCACTTGATACTGCTATGACTTGAAGATTTACTTTATCTCCACTCTTCATATATCTGTCAGATGGAATTTCCATTCCTACATATGTATCAAATTTTTTCAATGTTACAACACTTCTGTCTAAAACAGGTCTTCCTCCTGTTTCTAACACTTTAGTAGTGATAGTTCCTGTTAAGTTTATATTCTTAGGAGTAACCTTAGCTATATCAAAGTTTATAGTTCCTTTTCCCTCGCTGTTTAGTACCCCTTCTTTATAATCTCTATGATAAAAATTGTACGATGTAGGATTTGTAAAAGTATAATTTTTAAATTTTTCAAATCTTATATTTTCTTCTCTTATCTGCAATTCACTGTTAAATCTGAGGTCGCTTCCTGGTGCACCAAAAAGATAATCAGAAGCAACTTTTACTTCAAAATTATTTGTTTCATTTATATCCACTACTTTAGGTGCATCAACATTAACCTTTATTTTATATGGAACTATAGTTTCTACAGGAATATCTTTTCTAAATGTAGTGCTTCCTACCTGAGCTTCTACTCTCCAGATACCAGTTTCAGAATCTAAATTAGTTTTGAAAGAATATGTATAAAAACCATTTTTTCCATCATTTAAAACATAATTTTCTACAAACTTTTTCCCAGTTGGAGTATAGATATTTAATTTAACAGGGTGGTTTTCTGGAAAACTATTGTCACCATTTCTAGCTATTATAGAAAGATATATGTCATCTCCTGGTCTATATATTCCTCTGTCTGTATACATAAAACTTTTTACACCTGCAGTTGCATATATACCATCTACAGCAAAACCATCATATGATAAAAGAGAATCATTTAATTTTAATATAGATTTCTCTTCTCCCAACTCACTGACAATATAGAAAATCTTATCTTTTCCATCAAAAGTTACTTCTCCATTTTCATCAGTAGTTTTTTCTTCTATCAGCTGATTATTAAAAGTTACTGCCTTTACTTTGGCACCTTTTACAACGCTGTTTTTTGCAACATCAGTAACAGTTACCAGATATTGATCTTTAGTTTTTTGTGCCAAAATTCCCATATCTGAAAGTAAAATTACTTTTCCTATTTTTCCATTATTCTCAAAGAAGCTGTATTGCTGCCAACTTTCTACACCTTCAGGAAAAGTATAGTCTATCCCATCTTTATCAAATGATAATTCTACTATAAAAAATCCCTTATAGTCTACAAGACTTCCTAATTCAATTTCAGTCTGAATCCATTTATTTTTAAGATTATTTAATTCATATTCCTTTTCAAAGAGAACATCTCCTATTCTATAAAAATCTCCCTGCATTGCATAATTAAATACATTTCCATTTCCTTTAAATACAAGATTTTGTAAAAATTGAGTTGTATTATTTTCATAAACTTTCTTAACTTTTACATTTACTTTTTTTACATTAAGAGATTTAAAACTTATTCTTTTATCATTTACAGCTGGAAGTATTATTCCTTCATTTGAAAAAGCTATTTTAGGTTCTATCTCTCTAAAAGCCACTGTTGTATTAAAGTCTTCCTTTAATACAGTTCCATTTTTAGATTTTAAACCTTTCAAAATCCCTATTTGATATGTTTCCCCAGTAGAAAAATCACCTCTTATGATTATTTTATTTTTCATTTTGATTATATCAAAACCTGTTTCACCATCAACTTTTATGTAAGCGTCTATATCACTATTAAGTCCTATTTCGTCAGAAAGAGTTATTTCAATATTAGGTTTTTCCCCTGATGAAGTTGACACCTCCAAAATTTTCAACTCTGTTTCTTTTGCCGGTGGTGTCACCACTGTATTTTCTGTTTTTACTACTTCTATTGTTGTTTTTGGTTCAGTTGTTTGTTCTGGTGTTTTACCTCCCTCATTGCACCCAAGCATAGTCAATAAAACAAGAAATGCCAATATTTTTTTCATCGTAACCTCCTTAATGTTCTAACTAAATAATGACTTAATTAAAATTTCTCTTAATTTTTCTGAACTTATATCTATATTTAATTTATTTTTTAAGTCTTCCAGTTTAGATTCTTCCAGATATTTATCTTCAACTATACTTTCTAGTCTGATAATCTCCATATCTTCCTCTGAAAAACTGTTTATAACCTTTAAAAATTCTTCCCCATAGTTTTTAAACTTCTGGTTTCCTATTCCTCTTATTTTCAACATATCCCATCTGTTTTTAGGTTTTTTCTCTGCCAGTTCCATAAGTGTTAAATCTGAGAATACTATATATGGAGCTACTTTTTCTCTTTCAGCTATTTCATTTCTTAACTGATTCAAGTTTTCAAATAGTGGATCTTCATAATAATCAAATGTTACTTTTTCATCTATTCTTCTGAAAACTGAAGTTTCATTTTTTAAAACTTTCCTTGCCCTCTCATTAAGTCTGAGAACTGGAAAACTTCCTGCACTTTGCTCAAGATATCCATCTGATATTAAAAAATTTATAAATTCTTCAATCCATTCCCTTTCTCTTTCCTGCATTATTCCAAAAGTAGATAATTTGTGATATTCTTTCTTATCCATTTTTGTATCTGATTTTCCTACGAGAATATTTGTCAAAGTGGATATTCCTATACTTTCCTTTGCTCTTCCTATACAAGAAAGTATTTTTTGAGCTTCCACAGTAAGATCTTCAACATTTTTAAAAGATTTACAGTTTCCACATTTTCCACAATAATTTTTTATTCTTTTATCTCCAAAATACTTTAATATATATTCTCTATAGCAGCTTTCAAGATAGGCGTATTCCACCATCTTATCAAGTTTTTCTCTCTTTTCTTTTTTTAAACTATTTTCAGTTTCCTCATTCATTTCTATAAGATATTCCTGTGTGCCTACATCTTCTTCAAAATACATTAAAACTGCTTCAGCAGGAGCTCCATCTCTCCCAGCACGTCCAGCTTCCTGATAATAACTCTCCATATCTTTTGGAATATTTCTGTGAAGTACAAATCTTACATTGGATTTATCTATTCCCATACCAAAGGCATTGGTTGCTATCATTATTTTTATCTCATCTTTAATGAACTTTTCCTGAAAATCTTTTCTTTCTTTTTCTGTAAGTCCTGCATGATATTTTCCAACACTAAATTCTCTAAGTTCAAGATAGGCATACAGACTGTCTACTTCTTTTCTAGTAGAAGCATAAATTATTCCAGATTTTTTAGGAGCCTTTTTCAAATAATCAACTATATATGCTTCTGCAACTACATTTTTTACTACTTTAAAAAAAATATTTTCCCTGTCAAAACCTGCAACATAACTGAAAGGATTTTTCATTTCAAGTTTTTCTTCTATATCCTGTCTTACTTCAGAAGTTGCTGTTGCTGTAAGAGCTAATATTTGTATTGGCTTTCCTATTTTTTTTACAAAATTGGGAATTTCCAAATAACTTTTTCTAAAATCATGTCCCCATTGAGAAATACAATGTGCTTCATCTACAGCTATCATAGCTATATCCAGTTTTTTTATAAAAGAAACAAACTTTTCATTAGCAAGGCGTTCAGGTGCTATATATATTATCTTTGCACTGCCGTTTCTTATTTTCTGCATAGCCTCAGAATATTCTTCTCTAGACAAAGTAGAATTTATATATACACTTTTTATTCCTAAAAGTTTTAAAGTATCCACCTGATCTTTCATTAAAGAAATCAATGGTGAAATAACTATTGTTATTCCCTTAAAAAGAAGAGCTGGTATCTGATAGCATATTGATTTTCCTCCACCAGTACTCATCACTCCAAGAGTATCTCTTCTTTGAAGAACTGAAGATACTATTACCTTTTGTCCCTCTCTAAAATCTTCATATCCATATATTTCTTTAAGCAGTCTTTTCGCTTCTTTTTTCATTAACTTTTTCACCAACATCTATTCATTATTTGCTATTATTATACCATTGAAATTAGTAAAAAGTAAGGTAGGAAAAAATGCTGTAATCACATTATCAATTTTAAAGATACAGATAAATTATAAAGAGAAATATAATTTTTAAAATTTTATCTGATTCTTCTTTATCTGCATTCTGTATTCTGTCAAACTTCCTGAATTTTTATTTTCAGAAGATATTTTATTTTATCATTTTCTATCTTTCCATACTACCAACCATCTGATACTTTTTGTCTACCTATGGTTGCATAAAAAATAAAAGAACTACAAAGGATTTTTTTACTAACTTCATATATTCATTTCCCTAAAATAATTATGCTTATTTTACAATTGTTTCTTACAAAAAATACCACCTGACCCTGCTATCTCATTCACCTTTTGTGCTGTTCTTTCCATTTCCAGCATGTGAATCTCTTTCTACATTGCAGCTTCCTTTTACATCAGACAATATTCCATTTTCTAATTCAATTATATATTAGTATTTAATCCTATGCTGTGTTCATTCTTGTGGACTACTAGAGCTTCCATCTTTAAATATTTCTGTAATATTTCTACAAAAACAGCAAATAATTTTTTATTAATAGTCTATAGTAATTTTTTTATCATCTAATTAATATCTAAATCAAAATATATAAAGAAGTTATTTTTTCCTATACCATAAAAACTTTTTTAATATACAAACAAAAAAGGTGATTCAAAATTAAATTCTGAATCACCCTTAGTAATTTTTATTATTCACATTTAGAAAAACCACAGCTTCTGCAAGTATAGCAACCTCCAGTAACATCTATTATCTCTCCACATTCAGGACAACGAGTTACATAATCTGCTTCTCTTTCACTAATTTCTTCTATCTCTTTTCTTTCCTCTTCATCTATTTTTTGTATAGCTTTTTCATGTGCATCTAATCCCATATCCTTCTCAAAATTCTTAAGAATATTAAGTATAGCAGATGGACATGTATTTCCTTTACTTATTTCTTGATTCTTACTTCTAGCCACAGCAAATGATGTACAACCACTTACTCCTGCTATTGCTTTTTCCAGCATAAATAAATTTCCACCTAGTCTAAGTATTCCTGACATATATATTGCCACTGCCTGAATATTCTTCTCACAGCCACCTACTCCACTTCTTATTACATATAAATCTTGAATAGCTCTTTCACTTGGTGAATAACCTATCATTACTTTAAGTTTTCCACAACCTATTCTCATAGTTGTTGGATAGTAAATAGTATCTTGAGCTATTGGTTTTAATTCTCCTCTAGGTATAGCTGGTAATGCTAACTCTTCAATTTTCTTTTCTGCTTTTGGTGTTACAGTAAGTATCCCTTCTCTGTCACAACCAGCTCTATATATTGTCATACCTTTAAGTCCATTTTTCCAAGCTTCTAAATATAGTTTTTCCACTTCTTCAACAGAAACTTTATTCACGAGATTAATTGTTGATGAAATACTTGCATCTATTCTCTTTTGCCATACTCCCTGCATTTTTATTCTATCATATGGATTAAGACTTTGAGCAGTTACAAAATATTCTGGTAAATCTTCCTCATCTGTAATGTTATTTTCTTCCATATATTTTTTAGCAATTGGAATAAATACTTTATAAAATACATCTTCTCCATGTAGGCTTTCTGTTTTTCTTACATAAGAAAATGCAAAATTAGGCTCTATACCTGTACTTGTTTCTAACATTGTTCCTATCGATCCTGTAGGAGCTATAGTCAAAAGTTGTGAATTTCTAAGCCCATATTTTTCTATTAATTCAAGTGTCTCTATACTTGCATTTTCCAAAAGAAATTCTGATTTTAATACTTTATCAGCCTTATATTTAGGGTATGCTCCAAAATCTTTAGCCAAAAGTGCACTTGCTTTCAATGCATTATCTACTATAACTTTAGCTATTTTATCACAAAATTCTAAAGATTCTGGTGAGCCATACTTCATTCCTATTTTTATTAAAAGATCCCCTACACCTAGTATCCCTAATCCAATCTGCCTCCAATCTCTTACTGATTCTCTTTGTTCTTCAAGAGGGTGTAGTGGAAGTCCCTCATCAAGTACATCATTGAGAGCTTTCACAGATTTTTGTACAACCTTTGCCAATCTATCAAAATTAAACTCTTTTCCCTCTACAAAAGTTGGAAGAATAAGAGAACCTAAAAGACAGCTTCCTCCTGCTGGCAGTGGCTCTTCTGCACATGGGTTTGTTCCAGCATATTCAAATTCTTCATCTTCACTTAAAAGATTCCATTTTGATATCCTATCCCAGAAAAGTATTCCTGGCTCAGCAAATTTCCAGTTTTGTCTTGCTAGTTCTTTAAAAAGTTTTCTTGCATCTATCTCTTTAGTAACTACTTCACCTGTATCTTCTACTAAAAATTCAGTCACAAACTGCATTCCTTCAATCACTGCTTTCATAAAATTAGCATCTACTCTTACAGATATATTTGCTTTCTGTATTTTATTAAGATCAGATTTTATTGAAATAAATTCAGAAACATCTGGGTGATTTACATCAATAGATATCATCAATGCTCCTCTTCTCCCTTTCTGCCCTATTATATCTGTAGTTAGGTTGTATAATTCCATAAAAGATATTGAACCTGTAGTATGTTTAGCTGAGTTATTTACTTCTGAACCTCTTGGTCTTAGCTTAGAAATATCTACTCCACAACCACCACCATATGAATAAGTTCTTGCTAATTTTTTAGCAGTATCAAATATAGATTCCAAATTATCTTCAGGAGGTGCTATGACATAACAATTTGAATAAGTTATTTTTCTTCCTAACTTATATAACCCTCTATTTGAAAGAATTCTTCCTGCAAAGATGAATTCTTTATTAGCTATCATTTCTTTTAATTCCTGTTCTCCACCAGAAACTCTTTCCAGCCATTCACTAAATGTTTCTCCATCATATTTATACTTTTTTTCCCAGATATCAATTCCTAATTTATTATCTTTTCCTAGCCAACTTGTAATATCCATAGCTACCTCCCATTTTTTACTACTAAAATTATTATAGCACAACTCATACAAAATATAGTGTTTATTTTTTAAAACAAATCTATATATAGTATGAATTTGATTTTTTCTAATTTCAAATTGCCTCAATTATATGTACTTTTTTCATTCTTTTTTTCCTTTTATTATTTTATTTACAATTTATTTTTTCTAATATTTCATGTATAATAATACATATTTTTAATAATAGTTTTTTAAGATTCCACTCTTTATTGACTTTAAGTCAATAAAAGGTGTATATTATATGTATTATGAATTTTTGGAGGATTTTTTATGAATACAATTGCCTATAGTGAACTTTTAAAATTGGATAATTACACCTTAGTTGATGTGAGAACTCCAAAGGAATTTGAAAGTGAACCTATTCCCAATGCTGTCAATATTCCAGTTTTATTAAATGATGAAAGAGCTATAGTTGGAACAGCATATGTACAACAGTCAAAAGAAATAGCCAAAGAACTGGGAATAAATTTTATTTCTAAAAGACTTCCTGAAATTTTTAAGCAGGTACAGGGACTTTCTTCTAAAAATAAAAAAATAGTATTTTTCTGTGCAAGAGGTGGAATGAGAAGTGGAACTATGTGTTCTCTTTTTCAAGCTCTGGGATATAAATGTATGAAGCTTGAAGGTGGTTATAAAGCCTACAGAGAATTTGTCTATAAATCAATCCCTGTTCTCAATGAAAAATTTAAGTATGTAATCATTCATGGAAGAACAGGAATAGGAAAAACTAAAATACTTGCTAAGCTTCATGAAATGGGATACCCTGTACTAAATCTTGAAAAAATTGCAGATCACAAGGGCTCTCATTTTGGTGCTATTGGTGAGAAAAGAAAGCAAAGTCAAAAAAGATTTGAAACAGAACTTTATGAATTTCTTGTTTCAAATGATAAAGGTTATATTCTTGCTGAAAGTGAAAGTAAAAGAATAGGAAATATCTATATTCCTGATTCTGTTTATGATTCTCTTGTTTCTGGATATCATCTAATAGCTGAAACTACTCCTGAACATAGAATAGAAATTCTTATGGAAGATTATGCTGATGCTCCTGAAGAAGCTTTGAGAGAATGTATAATGAGAATCAGTCGTTATACTTCTAAAAAAAATATTGAAAGCTATTTAGAACTTCTTGAAAATAAAAAACTGCCTGAATTAGCTGCTGAGTTGATAAAAGAATATTATGATCCCCTCTATCAAAAAAGTATAGATAAATATCAATTTAATCATAAAATACAGTATTCAACTACTGATGAGGGAGTAGAAAAAGTTATTGAATTTTTAAGAGAAAAAGAATTTATATAAAATAAAAAATGAAGCTGATTAAAGAATTGAATAAGTTTCAGAAATTTGGAAATTAGAAAGATTTATGTAATTGATGAAGCAAGTAAAGCTTAAAAAATGATACTGTTTAAGTGAAACGAGTTCCAGTAATTAAGCAGTTAGTTTTAACTGCTATAATTACTGAGATGCAACAGTGAAACTGTTGTAATCCTTTGTTTCTTCTTTACTTTTATATGCAAAATCAATAATAAATATTTCTACTGGAAAATTTCTGAAGCATTATTTTTTTCAATCTATCAGCTTCATTTTTATTTTGGTCTATACATTCCCCTGCCAAGGAATTCCATTTTACCACTTTATTACTTTTCAGTAAAGGCAAAATTTCCATTCTTCATTATTATAGTTTCATTTCCAAATTGGTCTACTCCAACTATTTCTAAGTCAGAAGTTCCCACCATAAAATCTTCATGCACCATTGAAATATTTACCCCTTTTTCTTTAAGCTGCCTTTCATTCATTTCACTTCCATTTTCTAGACAGACAGGATAAGCCTGTCCCAATGCAAGATGACATGAAGCATTTTCATCAAAAAGAGTATTGTAAAATATAGTATTTGAATTTGAAATAGGTGAATCATAAGGAACAAGAGCTACTTCTCCAAGATAAGACGACCCTTCATCACTTTTCAGAAGCTTTTCAAGTATTTCTTTTCCTTTTTCAGCAGAAAAATCTACAACTTTTCCCTCTTTAAATGTAAGTGAAAAATTCTCTATTAGATTCCCACTATAACTAAAAGGTTTGCTGCTGTAAACTATTCCATTGACCTCATCTTTCTTAGGAAGGGTAAATATTTCTTCAGTTGGCATATTTGCTACAAAATATACTCCTTCTTTTGAAGTTTCTCCTCCAGCTGTCCATATGTGCCCCTCTGGAAGTCCTATCTCTAAGTTTGTTCCTAATGAATTTTTATATATTAATTTCTTGAATTTTTTCTTATTTAAATAGTTCATATTCTTTTTCAATGAATTTAAATGATTTTCCCACTCTTTTACTGGGTCAGTTTTGTCAGCTCTTACTATTGAAAAAATAAGCTCCCATAATTTTTTCTTACTTTCTTCTCTAGGCAATTTAGGGAATATTTTCTCAGCCCATGCATCAGTTGGCACAGATACTATACACCATTGATTGTAGTTATTCATTATTCTGTCATAGTATTCTTTTAATGCTCTGCTTCTAGCTCTCTGATATTTTGCTATTTTACTTTGTTCTACATCTTTTAGAAGCTCTGGATCAGAAGCATATATACTTAAAAAAGCTGCTCCTTTTCTCATATATTCCATAACAGATTCTACCTGCCACTGAGGATAATTTTCAAACAGCTCCTCTGCTCCATACATATATTTATATTTGCCACATAATTCATCATTCCAATGAACAACTACTTCTCCTGCTCCATTCTTATATGCTGCTTCTACAAGCTTTCTTGTAAAATCAGCAGTTTCAACAGGAGAATTTATAACTAAAATCTGTCCTTTTTGAAGATTAATCCCTATTTTTATAGCAAGCTCTATATATTTTTCTATCTTTTTTTCCATTTACTTCCTCCAAATCAATCTACTCTAAACTGTCCCTTCGATATAAAATTATTTATATACTTTGCTGTTCCCATTTTTTTATGTATTTCATCATGAACCAGAGGAAGAAAAAGAGTATCTTTAGCATAGTCCAGCATACACTCTTTAGAATTTACCAGCCCATCATTATATTCTCCCAGCCATTTACTGAATATTCCTTCTGTTTCAGTTCCTATGATTAAACCAATTTCTATCTTTCTATCTATTTCATATTCTTTCTTTCTTTTAAAAAGTTTTAAAGGTTTAAATATAGTATCTAATATTGGAAATATTCTCTTCAATCTTCTGTGAACAACAGAATCTCTTAAAGGAGCAGCTATCAATACTATTTTATCTACAATATCCTCTGCTTCCTTATCTTTTAGAGTTTCTTCAATAAGCATTCCCCCAAGACCATATCCAATTAGGACAATCTCCTCTTTTTCACTGAGCCCTCCATATTTTAAGTCTAAAAGAAAACTTTTGAGCATATCTACTGAAAATTTTATATCTGGAAAAGTAAGAGGAAAATTTAAATTTTCTACTTTATATCCTAATGAAGTTAAATTTTGCTCCAATGGCTCCATATCTCTATAATCTCTATGAAATCCATGAATCAATACTATTCTGTAGCTCATCTTCTCACTTTCCTTTTTTTAGAATTTTTGTTAAAACCATCTTTCTTTTTTATTATAACATTTTTTAGAGGAACTTGAAGAAAAAAAGAAAAAATTTCTAACCTCTTTTTAAGAAAATTATGTTATTATATATTTAAAATAACTTTTGAGGTGATAATTAATGCAAAAATTTAAGAGATACGTCTTTGCTGTCCTGCTTTTTATATTTTCTATAACTGTTTTTTCAAAACCTTTAGAAAATAGCTCAAACCTAATCACTGGAAAACTTCCCAATGGAATAACTTATTACATATATAAAAATAAAAAACCTGAAGAAAAAGCTGAACTTAATCTTGTAGTAAAAGCTGGTTCTTTATATGAAGAGGAGCAGGAACAAGGACTTGCTCATTTTCTTGAGCATATGGCTTTTAATGGTACTACAAAATATGAAAAAAACGATATGATTAAATACCTTCAGTCCCTTGGTTTAAATTTTGGTGGAGATCTCAATGCCTATACCTCTTTTGATAGAACTGTATATAAACTTCAAATCCCTTCATCTACATCTGAAGATATAGAAAAAGGAGTAGAAGTTCTTAGAGAATGGGCAACTGAAGTAATTTTGGCACCTGATCAAGTAGCAAGTGAAAAAAAAGTTATAATAGAAGAATGGAGATTAAGACAAGGACTTTCACAAAGGCTTGGAGATATTCACAAAAAAGCTATCTTTGGTAATTCAAGATACTTTGATAGATTTCCAATAGGGCTTACTGAAACTATTAATGGAGCCACTTCTGAAATTTTAAAAGGTTTTTATGATAAATGGTATCTTCCTGAAAATATGTCTGTAATTGCTGTTGGCGACTTTGATCCTATTCAAGTAGAAAATATAATTAAAAAATATTTTAATTATACAAGTGATAAGAAATATACAGTTCCTGAAGATTATAAACTTGCTGAATTAGAAAATAAGTACATAGTTTTTACTGATCCTGAAATTACATATAATACTTTTTATATGACAAAAATTTTAGACAGAACTATAGTTAATACTGAAGAGGGAATGAAAGCAAATATTATTGATCAGCTTCTTTTTAATATTCTCAATACAAGACTATCTAATCTTTGCAAATTAGATAATTCACCTCTTATGGAAAGCCTTGTATATAAATATTCCATCAATAACCACAGCGATATTTTTAGTGCAGTTGCTAGTATAAGAGATGGAAGAGTAGATGAGGGAACTGCCCTTCTTAATGCAGCTTTAAAAACTTCTGTAATAAAAGGAATAAATAAAACAGAACTTGAATTAGAAAAGAAAAATATTTATAACAGTTATAAAGCTTTAGTTGCTAATAAAGAAAGTATTCAACATGGAACATATATAGATGCTCTTGTTGAATATGTAATGTCTGGAGATAGTTTTCTTGATATTGATAAAGAATTTGAATTATTTTCAAAAGAATTAGATGATATAAAACTATCTGATCTTAATAAAAGAATGGAAGAGATATATAATGCCAATACTCTTTATTTTATAACTGCACCTTCTAATGGAAAGAATATTCCAAATGACAAACAACTTGAAAAAATAATGACTGAAAGCAGGGAATCAAAAGATAATTTACTAAACTTCTCTTCAGCAGCTGTAGAACTTCCACCTATTCAGGTTGTAAATGGAAAAATAATTGAAGCCTCTAATGGTAGCTTCATTCTTTCCAATGGAATAAAAGTATTATCTAAATCTACAGATTTTGACAAAGATAAAATATATATAAAGCTGTTTAAAAAAGAAGGAAGCTCTGTTGATACATACCCTGAATATTTAAATTCGCTTTTCAGCAGTGACCTGATAATCAGTTCTGGTGTAGCTAATATTTCACCAAATGATTTAGAAAATTTCATGAAGGGAAAAAATTTCAGTCTTTCTCCATATATTAATGACTATGAGCAGGGGTTCTCCATTACAACAGACAAGGAAAATCTTATTCCTGCTTTGGAATATATGAGTTATACTATAAAAGAACCTAAAATTGATGACATAATATTTAAAACAACAATGGAAAATACAAAAGAAAGTATACTTAATAGAAATAATTCTCCAAGAGCTGTATACAATGATGAAATTTCTAAAATCTACAGTGGAAATAATCAAAGAAGACTTCCACTATCTCTTGAAGATTTGAAAATGATTAATAAAGATGAAGCTTTAAATGAATTTAAAAAGAAATTTGATGATTTTAATGGCTATAATTTATTAATAGTTGGTTCATTTGATGAAAAAGAACTTCCAACATTACTTGAGAAATATTTTGCTTCACTTCCTAATAGTGAAAAAGTAATTTCTCCTAAACCTCTTGATTTAAAAATACCTAAAAATATAGTAAAAAAAGAAGTGGTAAAAGGAGTTGATAAAAAATCTACTGTAACTTTAATCTTTCCATATAATGGTGCTTATGGAGAAAAAGAAAGAATTTTATACAATGGTTTCTCAAGAGTTTTAAATATAGCTCTTATTGAAGATATCAGAGAAAAAATAGGAGGAGTTTACTCTATTTCATCAAAAGTATCTCTTTCACCAAATAATTTTGGTGAAGATAAAATGATAATAAGCTTCAGCTGTGATACTAAAAGAACTGAGGAATTAAAAAATGCTGTACTGAAAACTGTTTCTGATATGTTGAATAAAGATATCGACCAAAAGCAGATAGATAGCATCATAAAAAACTATGAACTTTCATACAAAAATGAATTAAAGGAAAATATATTCTGGTTGAATTATTTTTATCAAAAATCTACTGTTAATGCCGAATACAAAGTTCCTACACCAGAAGAATATGCAAAGATAATGCAGAAAAAAGATTTAATGGAATCAGCTAAAAAAGCTATAAATTTAAATAACTATATTGATGTAACATTGGTTCCTGAAAAGGAATCTTTATAATAAAATTTTAGGAGGAAATTATGCCACATTTAAAAGTTAGAGGAATGGACAAAAAAGCTTTAATTGAAAACAGCAAGGAGATAATCGATGGTCTTACTGAAATAATCAAGTGTGACAGAACTTGGTTTACTATTGAACATATTGATACTGAGTATATTTATGATGGAAAAATAGTAGATGGATACACATTTGTGGAATTATACTGGTTTGAAAGAACTCCAGAAGTAAAAGCTACAGTGGGAGAGTTTTTAACAAAAGCTATAAAAAAAATAAATGGAGATAAGGATTGCTGTATTATCTTCTTCCCTCTTCTTGGAGAAAACTACTGTGATAACGGGATATTTTTCTAATGAAGATTATATTTTCACCAAGTAAAGAAATGAGAGATAATGAAATATTATCTCTCCCCTCTTCTCCTGTATTTTTCAAAGAAAAAAATTTTGAACTTCTAAAAAAACTTCAAAGTTTTTCAAAAGAAGAAATTGCAAAAATTATGAAGATAAAAGGTAAACTCTTAGAAGAAACTTTTGAAAATATAAAAAATTTTGATTCTCTGAAGGCTGTTTCTGCACTTTCATTATATAATGGAGTTTCTTTTAAAAACTTAGAACTAGAAAAATATAGCAAAGACAATATAGAATACGCCAATAATACTCTGCTTATTCTTTCTGCTTTTTATGGAGTTTTACGTCCTTCTGACTCTGTCAGAAAATACAGACTGGATATGACTATGAAGATAGATTCAACCTCTTTATATTCTTTTTGGAATAGAATAGTTACAGACTATATTATAAATCTTTTACAAGAGGACTCTGATAAAGTTCTAATCAATCTTGCTTCAGGAGAATATTCTAAAATGATAGAAAGAAAAAATTTTCCTTATAAAATTATTGATATTGATTTTAAAGAAAATAAAAATGGAAAATTTCAATCTGTAAGCAGTTTTGCAAAGCAAGGAAGAGGAAGTATGCTCAATTATCTTATCAAAAATAAGATTAATGATGCTGAAAAAATCAAAGAATATTCTGAACTTGGGTATTCACTTAACATTGAACTATCTGATAATAATAAATTTATTTTTACAAGATAGTATTAAAGGAGTTGTTGTAAATTGATGGTTTTTAATCATCAATTTGAAAAGCTCCTTTTTTATTTAAAAGAAAAAATGCCAAAAAGAGAATATTCTTTTCAGCATTTTTATTTAGATTATTTTGAAATATAAGATTTGCTCCATTCTTTATCTATATTTTATAGATAAAAAGTGTTATTAACATTATTATAAAACTTGACATAAACCAGAATATTTTTTTCAAATTAAAAATATACTTATATTTTATTTTCTTATATTTATAAAAAAATACACTTAAAACAGTTATTAATAATAATGCGTATAACAAGAAATAGTAATAATCTAGATACAATAATTCATCTGTTGCTATATTATCTCTAAGACGGCTCTGAGATAATATAACTGTAAAAAATAATCCTGATGAAGATCCTAAAGTAAATTCCACCCTCTCATTTTCTTTCCCATCTTCTATTAAAATTAATATTCCAAATACCATTGACAAAATGATAAAAACTGGAAGAAGACTTGAGATAAATGGAGATAACATATTCCTTTTTAAATAAATATTGAAAACAAGCTCATGCTCTAAATTAGAAAGCTTATTAAAACTGAAAAAAGTTCCTATCATATTCCAGCCACTAAGAACTATATCTTTCCTAATTCCATGATTAGATGACATTAATATTCCCTCAGGGTAATCTGTAAAATCTGGAACTACAACTTTTCCCTGATACATACCTCTTCCCTGCATTTTTAATGAAATTATATTACTTTCAAGAGGATACTTATAATAATTAAATTCCTCTCTGAGAAGCATTAAAAACTTTTTAGTAATAATACCATCTCTCTCATTTATAACCCATTCACTATATTCTACAGCATCAGGAAAAAAAACATCATATTTAGGTTCACTTTCGTGTTGTATTATTCCTGTTATTTTTACATTGTTTGCCTCTTTAAATTCTAGTGATTCTATTTGTAACTTTATTGTAAGATCTTTACTTAATTTATTTGTCCATAAATAATTATTTAATGCTTCTTTATTATTTATTGTATCAAATCTTCTCATTTCTTCTTTTAATGAACAATAATTTATTATTCCTATAAAAGCACATACAAGAAATATTTGTATCCCTGAAATTAATGCTATTTTTTTCCAAGATATTTCTTTTAAATTCATTATGAGATAACTTCCTAAAAATAATGAGAAAAATATTATCATTAAAAATAAATCTTTTTTTATATCCACTATTCTTCCTACAATAGATTCCTCATCTATAGCTACTATTCCTATATATAAAGGTATTTGTGAAAAATATTTATATCCCATAATTGAAGATTGAGATGTTAATTTATTCTTAGTCAATCTTGAAAAATATTCTAATGGATTTTTCTTATATAATTCTTTTGCAGTCTTATATAAATTTTTATCTTTATCTATTAAAGATTCAGTGAATAAATCTATTCCTAGAAGTTCTTCTTTTGGGTGATATATATATCTTGTTGATGGAGATATTAAGAATAAATACTCATATCTTTTAAATTCTGGAGTTTTGAGGAGAGTCTTTAAAAACAAATTGTAATTTTTTATTTCCAGATAATAAATTTTCCCATTTTCTTTCTTATAAAATCGCATATTTTTCCCTGAAATAATTGGGTATTTTAGTGATTCACTATAATATTTTTCCTTCAATGTATTAAATACTTCTCTAGAAAAAGTCACTTTATAATCATTATTTATTGCTACTACTCTAACATTTTTTAATTTTTTATTTTTTAATTTTTTTTCTATTTCGTCTAAAGTATTTAACTCTTCAGATAAAATTTTTTCTAATTTTTTATTGTTGCTATCATTCTCTTTTGATATAATGATTCCATTATTGATAGCAGAAGAAAATTTTTCTCTAATATATGGAAGTTTATATATTGTGTAATTTTGGCTTATAGTAGTTTTAGGCTTATAAGGAAGATAATTATTAAATATGTTATTATAATTAATTTTATCTTCATCTATCTCTTCCCATTTAAATGTTTTTAAATACAAATCTAACTTTTTTTCTGCCAAAGATAATGATTTTTCTATTTCATTATCTAATTTTGTCTTTTCATCATATATTACATAAAAAAACTTTCCCATGAAAAAAAGCGATAAAACTATGAAAATAAGCAATACCAAATTTTTAATTTTTTTAATTACACCATTAGTTTTAAAAAAATTCTCTTTTCTTTTTTCCTCTTCTAAATTTTCCATTCTTCCCCTTTACATAATGAAGATTAAAAAATCTTCATCAATTTATTTTTATTTATATAATTTATAAAAGTGCTGTTGATACTCTTCTACCTTCTACCTATTTTTAAATTTAATTTGTTGATTCAATTTATAGAAAACTCTTATGAATTAAAAGTTTTATATTGTATAGATACATTAATCTTGGAAGTGTCTTATGCAATTCAAAAGTTCTTTCTATATTTTTATTAAAGAAAAAGCTGGATAAAACATCACTTTTATCACAGCTTTCCATTATTGATTTTCAATATTCAATTTTTATAAAATTTCTTAAATTAATCTGCTATTAATAAATTACCAGGAAGAACAATTCCTCTTCCATCTCCCTCTTCTACAGCACCTGATTTTGTTGTTCCATTTTCTGTCCAAACAACATATAAAGATTTTCTTCTCCCTACAAAAGGATCTCCTGCAATATCATTTCCTGCTTTAAATTCTCTTTTTCCTGTTTTATATCCAGCTTTTATTTTTTCAGTTACATCAATTGTTTTTTCATGATATCCATATCCTGCAAAAATAATAGTATTCTGTCTTAATTTATTTATTAATTCCATAATTAATCCTCCTCAATTTTTATTTTACCATTCTCTTTCTATATTATTCCATCTTCTTTTAACATCTTCTGGGTGCTCTTTTCCCCATTTTAAACCTAATTTAAAGTTAAGTACATCTTCTGATGTCAGTAGTGATTTTGATTGCAGCCACTGATGCATTTTTCCATTTTTGCTTAAACAAAATTGGTTGTGATAATCCACAAGATGAACAAAAGTTTTTTCGTCCATATCTGGAAGTTTTTCCAATGAAGCAACATGAGATATCATTTTCTTTATATGTTCAGCATCTAAGTCATCTATCTCTTTTCTATGAGCCTTCAATTTTTCATTTAATGGAGCTATATCTTTATCCAGTTTTAAAAGTTTATCCATCTCTGCCTGTGTAAAACCACATTTATTTCTAAGAAAATTTCTAGCTCCCTCATTATGCTTCACATCAAACTGACTTCTTCCAAAACTATACCCAGATATTCCTCCAGCAAAACTAAATTTGCATATAACATTTTCATTCCCACTTATTTCATTTAAAGCTATTACTTTCATAACTTTTTGAGTATCAATAATTTCACATACATCTTTGACTTTCATTATTACCTCCTATTTTTTAGTAAGTACCAGCTTTATGTTGTTATCTTTTTTGATGACTTCATAATTAAATACTTCTTTTTTTCCCAAACCCTTCTTTATATCTTCTATTATATCATCATCTTTAAAAGAAAAATATATTCTGGCTGAATAAAAATTATATTTTTTTAGTGTATTTTCCAAATATATTATTTCATCAGCTATATAGAATATCTTTTTAGAAAAATCTTTTCTCTTTTCTTCAGGGGTTTTAAAAAATTTTCTTTTTATCCTTTGGAAGAAGTTCTTAATTTTTTTATTCCTCATCTTCATCATATACAACTTTTTTATTCTTTTTCTTTAAAGAATTTTTTCTCTTTGGAGCTTCCTCTATTTCTTCTTCCTCTTCAATATCCTCTTCATTTCCCTCTTCATCAATTAAGGCATACAAAAGAGGTCTATTTCTAAATTCGTCCATTATTCTTTCTATTCCCTCTGGATTATCCTGCTCTTCAAACTTTAATTTTATTCCTATATTATTTGAAGTTCTTCCTTTAGTATTATCACTGGTAGGAGCAAGGGTAACTTCAAAACTGGTTCTATCAGCATACCTTACTTCATCTTCTTCAGGAATCCCCTCTTTAGTCTTTACTTTTCCCTCATCTATTCTTACATTAAGTTCTATTTCTATTTCTTTAAGTCTTAATCCTTTAGGTTCTGTCAAAGCCAAAAGAGGAATACTTGCTTTTTTATTATCCTGTACTTTAAAATTATACATTATAGGATTTCCATCTTCATCAAAGTACTTTCCTATAGATTCAATATAATGATTATTTAATATTTGCTGAGCAGCATTAGCTGAATAAAGAAGTCCTCTTGTTATATCTGAAAGGGATTGGTCATTTTGCGACTTTCTAACTTTCCATGGATAACATTTTATCATTTTCTCCTCCTCATATTCTAGTGAGAGGGCTCTTATGAGCCCCCATTAAATTATTAGGCAGCACTATTTATAATACTTTCTGTATTTCTAGGTGCATTTCCATCTGTTACTTGAGCTGGTTTAGTTACATCATTAGTTATTGCTTCAATTATTCTCATCAATGGTTCTGGTGTTTCTTGCTTTCTAGCTTCTACATGGAAAGTATATTTAGATCTTGTATCTGATTTTCTTGTCTGCTCTGATTTATGTGATACACTACCACTAAATTTTACTCCAAAACAACCTCCTGAAACACTTGCTCCTACATCAGTAGAACTTGTACTTGTATCTGAAGTAGAAATTTCCATTTCAAAATCTATTGTTACTAGTTCCATTGATAAGTTTGGAATCCCAGTCATTGCTATGAATGGTGCAGAAATTGTTTTTTCTACTCTCTCTCCATTTTCAACTGCTGAATAATTAAAATTAACATTTTTTACATTTCCGTTTTCATCAAGAGCTACCTCTTTAATAAAATTGTACATAGAAGCACTTAATTGTTTTTGTGCATCTACTACTGCTACTAATGGACTTGCTACTAATGATTCTATTGGTATTGCTTTTAATTGATTTCCTGTAAATGTTTCTGACATATTAATTCCTCCAATTTTTTTAGTTTTTCTCTAGAGATAATTGGATTATATATCTTGATTAGTTTTATACCAAATTTGTAATCTATTATTATTTTTCCCTCTTTTTCTTTGGATTGTATGCCTTAAAAAATATTTCCATTACTTTTAGAAAATTTATATCTAATATTTGACAAATTTCTACAAGTAGCTTTATATTCATTTCGTTTATACAATTTTCATAACAGCTTACTGTTTTTTGTGATATCCCTAATTTTTTAGAAAATTCCTTTTGAGTATATCTCTCTTCCCTAGTTTTTCTTATTTCCTGAACTATTTCCTCATAACATTCATCATAAATCATTGTCCATTTACTCATATTCCCTCCAAGATATCTGTGTTTATAAATTCAACATAGAATATCAAATTTTTTAAACTTTCTCTAGAGATATACGAATTATACAACTCTTTAATATTTATACCAACTGAGTATCGCTAGCTATTTTTAAAAACATTTTAGAAAATATTTTTATTTTATATCCCCTAAAAAAAAATTTGTTAACTATATTTTCCTAAAATCTTATACTTGACTTTTATAAAGAAAAATTAAAAGGATTAATTCCTGCTCAATACAGAAATCAATCCTTTTCTAAGAAAATATTATTTTATCGAATTTTATTTCATTATATTTTTTGCTACTCTAAATCTTACTGCCTTTCTAGGATAAATTTTCATCAATTCTCTAGTTGATGGATTGCTTATCACTTTTGGTTTTCTTTTTGCTGTTTCAAATATACATCTGTTGACAAATGTTACTGAATCATATTTTTACAAGGCTTCCTGTAGAGCTTGTGAAGTATATCTATTTCTTCTAGTGCTGCCTTTGTGATACCTTTGATTTGCTAATTCTTTCTTATTCATCAGCATCAATTCCATTAACTGCATCTTGCAAACCTGTTCCTGTTCTGAATCATATCTTTTTCTTTGCTTCAATTATTACTGCTTCTTTCATTTGAGGTGTCACTATTTTTCTTGCTTTTACTTCTTTTTTCTCAAATACTCCCAAATTATTTAATACTATTTTTCCATAGATAGTATGTATCTTTAGTTCCTCCATCTACATGAGTTAATCCACCCATTATCAATCATTTAGTCACTCTTTTTTTTAGTTGTCTACTTGACAGGGGATGGACCAGTTTTTTTTATTCCTGATAAATAATCACCAATTTTTACTAATGCTAATCTGGCGTTAGTAAAAATTCTATCATCTCTTTCAAAGTAAGGAATATTATTTTGGTTGAGAATTTTTATGATTCTATCCTTTCTTATTAAATAATTTCCATTACCATCAAAATTAATTCTTTTTTGTATAGATCTAATTGGGCTGTAAACAATATATTTTTTTAAAGAACGTACAGTAGAGAATGTAGGATTTTTGAAAAGAATTATATATTCATTTATTTGATCTATATATTCTTCAGGAACATGTGAATAAGAATAGGTATCAAAATCATACTTATTTTTAGTATTATTTATAGTTATCATTAAATCTTTAAAACATTTTCCCGTTTTTATTAAAATATCATCTTTATAAAAATTTATAATTAAGGGATATTTAACTTCTTTAGTATCTACAAAATTACTCGGAAATGAAATCATATTTTTCAAAATAGTTTCTATTTTATTTTCTGATAAAATAGGTTTAGATATATTTGAATCAAATTTATTTATAGCTTGCTTTTTTTCTTCGTTCCTTTCAGCTATTCTTTCTAAATCTGAATAAGTAGACTCATAAATATATTCTTTATTTACACTTTCAAGACACTTATCATAAAATGTTATATAATCATCTTTAGAAATATGCTCAAGAGCTTCAGTTAAATTATTAATATTTTCTTTTAATTCTTCATATTCCATAGGTATTCCGCATCTATCAAAAGGGATTATATAAGTTTTCTCCTTATATTCTATTTCTGAAAAAATATAATTACTAATGTTATTTCTGTTAATAAATTTTGACATAAAAAAACCTCCAAATGAATTCAATATATTACATTTTACCATAATAATCTTATATTTTTAAATAAATATTTATTTTTATAAATTTTTCCACAGACAAATTGCCTGTAGCAAAAAATATTTTTAATAAAAAAGTGGATAGACAAACCCTGTTATATATCATACATTTATTTTATTAAAAAAAAAGCTGAGCAACATTTTAAAAAAAATGTTTTTACTCAGCTCTCTTTTTTGTATGATATAGTTACCACACCAATTATACATATAATCTCTAAAATCAATATAAGAAATTAGGTAAAATTAAGAAATATTTTAATAATCAACATTTCAATAATATTAAACAGACTATCCAAAAATTCTTAGCTTGCTCTATTGAGCACAGACTTTTGAACTCCAGTGCCATTTTTATCTTTTATTCTTTATTACACGCTTATTTAATTAATTGAAAACAGCTGTATATAGAAGAGCTCCTGCAACTGCTCCTATTATTGGTGCTACAATTGGCACCCAAGCATATGCCCAATCTGAACTTCCTTTATGTTTTATTGGAAGAATAGCATGCATTATTCTAGGCCCTAAATCTCTTGCTGGATTAATAGCATATCCAGTAGGTCCACCAAAGCTCATACCTATTGCCCATACTAGAAATCCCACTAAAAGTCCTCCCAATATTCCAATATTTCCTGAAGCCTCTGCTCCATTAGACAGTGTAAAAGCAACTGCTGTATTTTTTGCATTTCCTATTCCTAGAACTCCAAAAACAAACATAGCTGTGGCAAGTATCTCTGTTACAACATTCCAAAAATAATTTCTTATAGCTGGCCCTGTACAGAATATTCCAAGTAAAGCTTCTTGATTTTCCTCTTCATCAAAATGTAATTTAAAAGTTAAAAATACTAAAAGACTTCCAAACATAGCTCCAAGAATCTGTGCCACTATATATCCAAGAAGATATTCCCATTTCAAAGCTCCTATTACAGCTAAAGCTATAGACAATGCTGGATTAAGATGTGCCCCACTTATCCAACCTACTGTATATACTGCTGTAGTTATACCTAAAGCCCAAGCTGCTGTGATTACCATCCACCCAGCTCCCTGTGCCTTAGACTTTGTCAATGAAACATTTGCTACTACTCCTCCCCCGAAAAAAATAATAATGGCTGTTCCTATAAATTCTGCTAGATATACATTCATATTCTAAACCCTCCTAAATATATTTTTACTCTAAACCTGTAAGTGCTATTCCTAATGGTGTTACTAAAAGAGGTTTATAAGTTTTAATAACTTTTCTTTTAAGTTCTTTTTCAAAAACACTTTCAAATTCTTTAAATGTACATGCTCCACCTACTACATAAACATCTTTCACATCAAAATTTTGAATAAATCCTTTAACTATATGGGCCATTTTTTCAACTACTGGTCTAATTATTTGAAAAACTTCCCCCTCCCTTTTTATATCTTTTTTTATTTTCTCTGCCTCATCAAAAGTTATTCCATAATTTCCTGCAAGAACTAGGGACATATGAGTTCCTCCTGTAGGTTCATCTGCTGTAAATATTACTTTCCCATCTTTCAAAATGCTTATTCCAGTAGTTCCTCCCCCAACATCTACAACTGCTCCATTTTTTATTTTTAAAACTTTTGCTGCTGCTGTTGGCTCATCTACCACTTTAATTATCTCTATATCTGCTGACTCTATTACATTTACTATTGCTTTTACACTTCCACTCTCAACTCCAGGAGGTATAGCTGTAAACCCTTTTGTTATTTCAATTCCCAATTTATTCTCAAGACTTTCTTTCATTTTTTTTACTATATTGATTGCTCCAATAAAATCTACTACTATTCCATCTTTTACAACAGATGAGGAATAGCTTTCTCCACCTACTGGAATACCATTTTTATCCACTACACACATTACAATATTTGCTGTTCCTAAATCTACTCCAACAAAATATTCATCTTTTTTAAAGTTTGTATTTGGATTTTCTATGACATTTTCAAATTTTTTTATATACTCATTTACTTTTTTTAGCTCCATAATTTTCTCCCTGTTTTAGAAACGAAAGTTATTTAAAAATTCCCTGTTTGGTGAATTTATTACTTCTGAAGATATTAATTCCTTCAATCCCGTTTTTTCTATTCTCTCTACAATATTTACTACAGATGAAGTATCTCCTGTAAATATAACAATTCCTTTATTACACATACCCAGTCCTATTTTTATAGTCAGTATTTCCACTGGACTTTCATCTTCTATAAAATCAGCCGTTTCTATAGCTTGTATAGTATTTGAAAATTCAAGAATTCCCAAACTTTTTACATCATCAGAAAATTTTACATTTCTATTTATTTTCTTCAAAAGTTCTTCATCTACTCCACTGACCAAACGCTCAGTTATATGCTTATGTTTTTCATTTTCTTTAATTTCATTTATATATTTTCTAAGATTTTCTATTTCTCCCTGATTTCCACTGCATATTATCATGTATCGTCCTGGACATAAAAGTCTTAGAATCTCTATATCTACATTAAAATTTTTAGTTATCTCATCTAATACAAAAAATCCTGTACTTATATTTTTAAATTCCAATAGAATCAATGATTTCTTCATTATTTCTCCCTTCTTTCTATCTCTTTTATGATTTTAAAATAAAAATATTTTATCTCAAAATTATAAAAGCGATATCTTTAAAGAAAAGACTGATTAAAATCAAATTTTTCTTTTAAAATCAGTCCTTTCTATTAAAGTAAATTATTTTATAGACAAACCTCCGACTAAAACACATCTTCTGTTTCTAGCAAAACTCTTAGCTGATGTAAGCCCTTCTCCAGTAGGTCCTGCTATAGTAAATGTCGTATGTCCCTCTCCACCTACACCAATACCTGCGAAAGAAGGTCCATTTTTTACTAATATAGTAGTTTCCATATCTCTTGCATATTTTGTAAGTACATCTATATTTTTAGAATGTATCATAGCTGTATGTCTAAGTCCATGTTCCAATTTTTTTGATACTTCTATTCCTTCCAAAGCATTTTTAACTCTAATGATAGGAAGTATAGGCATTAGTAGTTCCTCTACAGCAAATGGGTGTTCCTTATCAGTTTCTGCTATAATTACTCTTATTTCATCTCCAACATTTATTCCTAAATCTTTTAGAATATATGAAGCATCTTTTCCAACATATGCTCTATTAGGAGATCCATTTTTTAATACCATTCCTGCAAGTCTTTCTATAACTGCCTTATCTTTTATTAAATATGCTCCATTTTTCTGCATTTCAAAAATAAGATAATCTGTTATAGAATCTACTGCTACTACTTCTTTTTCTGCAATACATGGAAGATTATTGTCAAAACTACATCCTGCAACTATATCTTTTGCTGCTTTTTCTATATCTGCAGTTTCATCAACTAATACTGGAGGATTCCCTGCTCCTGCTCCAATAGCTTTTTTTCCACTTGACATTACACTTTTTACTACCCCTGGTCCACCAGTAGCTACCAGCATTTTAATATCTGGATTTGCCATCATTTTATTTGTATTTTCTATGCTTGGTTCAGCAATAGTCACTACAAGGTTTTCTGGTCCTCCTACTTTTCTTACAGCTTCATTAATTATTTCTACAGTTTTTATAGAAGTTCTTTTAGCTCCTGGGTGTGGTGCAAATACAATAGAATTTCCTGCTGATATCATTCCTATTGAATTACATATTATTGTTTCACTTGGGTTAGTTGATGGTGTTATTGCTCCAATAACTCCATATGGTGAAAGTTCCATAACTGTAAGTCCGTCGTCACCACTGAAAGCAAAAGCTTTCAAATCTTCAACTCCAGGAGTCTTTTCTATTGTTACCTGATGTTTCAGAGCCTTATCAGCCACTCTTCCCATACCAGTTTCCTTTACTCCAAGTTCTGCCAGTTCAAGAACATAATCTTTCATCACTTCTCTAATAGAAGCAACTATTTTTTCTCTCATCTCCAACCTTGAACTAAAAAGAATCTCTTGTGCTTTCTTTGCAGCTGTAATAGCTTCGTCCATTGAAGAAAAAACTCCATTTTTTGGATTTTCACAACTTTGACATACAGTTTTTATATCTGTTTTTTTCAATTCTTTCATTATCAAAGCTACTATTTCATCCATGTTATTTGCTTCTAAGTTCATATTCTTTTCCTCCTAACTTTTACAAAAAGCTTCTACGCAAGCTTTTGCAACTGTCATATCTTCATCTACTGTTCCTCCGCTCACACCTATTGCTCCTACTATCTCTCCACTTTTTCTCAATAGAGAACCCCCACCAAAAACTACATATCTTTGATCTGTTTGAAGTCCATATAGAGATCCATTAGGCTGAACTAATTTCGCAAGCTCTGATGTTTCTATTTTTAAAGCTGCTGCTGTATATGCTTTTTTCATTGCTATTTCTATACTTGCCAATATAGCATTATCCATTTTTTCTTCTAATATGAGATTTCCTTCTGAATTAACAACTGCTAAAACAAAATCTTTTCCCATCTCTTTTGCTTTATTTTTTCCAGATTCCACTATTCTTTTAGCTTCTTCTAGAGATAAAAGATTCTTTTTTTCATATATATCAAGTTTTTCTATAATAGCTTTTGAAATATGCCTTACTGCTTCCTCATCTTCTACTGCTCTGGCTAAAACAAAAAGTACATCTGAAACTCGATTTATATATTTTAATATTTCTGGAGCTACTTCCTCACTCTCTTTTAGAGCTACTATTTTTCTTTCACTTCTTCTCACTACTGTTCTTGCTACATGAAGAGCAGCAGACTCAATATTTTCTCCCGGAATGATAAATTTATACAATGGAAGAAGATTTTTAGAGTATTCATCTATTATTTTTTCAAGATTTTCTATATCTGATATCTCTATTTTTTCTTTAAGCTTGAGTATTCCATTTTTATCACTTGCCAGATGAGCCCCTACAACAAGAAATTTTTCCTGTATCTTATATAGTATCTCTTTTATCTCTTTATTTTTTACCAATGCTCTGGCAGCTCCTATGAATGCAGCAGATTCATCTATATTTCCATATGTATCCACTTTAATATCATTTTTTGATATTCTGCTTCCACCATATAATCCTGTTTCTCCAGAATCACCTTTTTTAGTATATACCTTTATTAAATTGGTGTAGACTTCCTTCATCTTTTCACCACCTAATTCTGTTCTATAGTATCAATTATAGCAACTATGGCTGAATCTATTGGAACATTATCCCCACCAAAAGCATACATAGATACACTTCCTTCAGTTACAAGAACCTGATCTCCTATCCCTGCTCCTACACTATCTATACTTACTATTTCTTTTCCTGTCACTATTCCATTCATATCTATTGGAGCTATAACAAGTATTTTTTTTCCATTAAGCCCCTCATCTTTTGTTGTTGATACTATCTTCCCCACAACCTTAGCTAAAAACATATTTATCAACTCCTAGTTATTTTTCACTTTCAAAAATAATTCCATTATTTTCAGCTTTTTCTCTTGCCAGAGTTGTAATAATTGTACCCTTAGATACTATAATTTTTTTATTGTTCATATCATAAATATCTTCAGCAGTGATTATTTTCTTTTCTTTTAAAGAATTTACTTCTAAATTTCTTCTATTTAAGATATAGTCAGATAATTCACTGCTTCTTACAAATTTAATTCCATAACTTTTTAATTTTTCTATATTAAAATTAATTTGGTCTGCATATGCTGTTTCATTATCTGCTATACAAGAATCATATACTGCTACTATTTCTTTCTGAGCCAGCAGAGCTTTTGAAATAAGATAAGTCACTGCATTGTCCCTAATTCCAACAGCAATTTTAGCACAGCTGTTTTTTGTAAGTAATGGAAGGAGTATTATCTCATTCTTTTTTAAAAGAGATTCACAAGTTTTCATACCAAAATCATTAATAACATTAAAATTCTGAAATTTTTCTTTTGTTACTATCTCTTCTCCTGCCTTTGAAAAAACTATATCCAACTCATACTTTTGCTTTATTTTTTCAAGTTCCAACATAATTTGTCCAAGATTTCCAGTTCCTCCATTGATTACAACCAAACCTCTATTCTTTTCTACTCTATATATTGTTTCCTGTGATTCTATTTTCTTCAATACTTCCTTGACAATATAATCTACCATCATATCAAAATTCATTTTCCACCCCTCACAGGGTTTTATATAGAAAGGAGTTTTCAACTCCTTTCTATTTTCATCAATCCCTTATTATTTTTACATAATCATTATTTTTTAATCCAGAAGCATTAGCTTCATCCATGTCCAGATGAATCTCCTTTGCCATATTATTTCCAACTCTCATTAAAACGTTGTACAATAGTACTTTTCTTTCACCACATGTTTCAACTTTTACTATATCCCCATCTTTATATCCTTTTATATCAGCTATAAATTTAGGCATATGTATATGCCTTCCAGCAACGATTACTCCATGCTCTTTTATTACTTCACCTTTAGGACCTATCACTTTTACTCCTGGAGTTCCATCAAGTTTTCCTGATTCTCTTATTGGAGGCTTTATTCCTAATTTGAAACTATCTGATATTGATATTTCTATCTGAGTTTCTTTTCTTACTGGTCCTAATATTCTGACTCCTTCAAATTTTCCTTTAGGTCCTTGAATGGTAACAGTTTCCTCTGAAGCAAACTGTCCCGGTTGTTTCATATCTTTCATTCTAGTAAGGGTATGTCCCTTACCAAACAAAATTTCTAAATCTTCTTGAGAAAGATGGATATGTCTGTTAGATACTCCGACTACCACATCATCAGAAATAACCTCTGTAAGCACCTCTCTCAAGATATTTTCCAATGATTTCATTTAAGACCTTATTTTACTAGTTTTGGTAATAATTTTTCTGTATCAGCATGTGGTCTAGGAATTACATGAATAGATTGAACTGTTCCAACTCTTTCTGCTGCTGCTGCTCCTGCATCTACTGCTGCTTTTACTGCTCCTACATCTCCTCTTACCATTACAGTAACAAGTCCTGATCCTATTTTTTCATAACCTACTAATTCTACATTTGCTGATTTAGTCATAGCATCTGCTGCTTCAATTGCTCCTACAAGTCCTTTAGTTTCTATTAATCCTAATGCATTACCCATTTTTATTCCTCCTCTAATTTTTTATTTTTTAGTTTTTTTCTTGATGTTTTTATTTTTTTTTTAAAGGAGCTTCTATCTCCTCAATTACTTCTACTTCTTCAATTTTTTCTTCAACTATATTTTCAGCAACTATTTTTTCTTCAGTTACTTCCAAAGTTTCAGTTTCTTTGCTTTCACAAGAACATTCACATTGTTCTTCAGTACTTTCTATCATTTTAGCTACTTCTTCAGACGGTCTTGCTATGACAAGGTGACTCACTACAGTAGTAAGTTTTTCAGCTGCCATTACTGCTGCATCTACTGCTGCTTTTACTGCTGAAACTTCTCCCTCTATTTTTACTGTGACCATTCCTCCACCTTTTGTCAATTCGTAGCCCAGAAGTCTTACACTAGCAGCTTTTACTGCTGTATCTCCTGCTTCTACTGCTCCTACCAGTCCTACTACCTCTATTAATCCTAGCGAACTTATCATCTATTTTCCTCCTGTCATCTCTGGGATAATAAATGGATTCCCCTTTATGAGTCTGGCCCCATTTACTCCCACAGCTCTAAGGATATTTTCATCACTATCTAAATCATATCTAAATAATGGTTTATCCATTTCCAATTTTTCCTGATATAAGGTTACTTCCTTTTCTCCTATTCCTATTCCTACTCCTAATTTAGAAGATTTAGAAGCTGTACTTCCCATTATTTTTGCATCAGTATCTTCTGATTGAATAAGGATATATGGAATTTCTTCTTCTTCTATTCCCCATAAGATATTACTTAATTTCCCATTTATGTCTACCTTTGATGAATAGAAAACATTTATTCCTATCTTTTCTTTTTCTCTTCTCATAGCTGTCCCTCCTCATATGAAAGGGCCAGTCCTGTAGCAACTGCATTTCTTGGACCTTCTGTTCCCCTGATATTTCCTCTTCCTGCTACAACTCCATAATATGAAAGTTTATCAGTTACCATTTGAGGAACTTCAAAATCAAGAGCTGAACCTCCTACCAGAACTACATGATCTATATCTCTGATATTTCCACTTGGTGAAACTTTTTTCAAAGCTCTCACAGCATTTACTACAAATACTTTTTCTTTTGCATCTCTTCTTACTTTTTTAATCTTTTCAATAGGTTCATCTATATCCAAAGGAATCATTTTTCCTTCTTTTAATATAACAACTCTTGCAAAAGTTCTTGGATCAAGAGTATCTTCAAAAAACTCAACGCTTCCATCTTCATGTCTGATGTGAAACAGGCTTTCTACCTTTGCCAAAGGATATTTTTTTATATCTTCTGCCAAATCAAAGTTATCCAATCCCAATTCCTTATCTATAAGCATTGTAACCATATTCCCTGCTCCAGCCAGATGACATGATGATATTCTGCCTTCTCTTGTTATTACAGATGCATCTGTAGATCCTGCTCCCATATCTATTATTGCGAGAGGTTTATTAGTTCCTGGAGTAGTAAGAGCTCCTATTATTGCCATTTCAGCTTCCACTCCTCCAACTACTACACTTTTTCCTAATTTTTCCTGAAGATCTAAAGCTATTCTTTCCATTTGAAGTCTGTCAGCCTTTACCATTGCAGCTAATCCTATGGCATTTTCCATTGAAAATTCCTCTGCTATTCCCCCTTTTACTTTTTTGGGAACAAAAGTATTTACTGCCAGCAAATCTTGTATTTTAATATCTTTAGGATCCTGATCTGTCAGCTGTGCCATAACTATTCTTACTTTTTCAAGCATACCACCTGCATTTGTTCCAGTTTCTCCCCAGATGTCATTTATAGGAAAGCAAGCTTCAAGAGCTTCCATTATAGGTTCTGCACCTTTATCTACTTCTATTTCTCTATTTTTTGACATTCCAGCTATATGTATTTTTCCTGCTGGAATTACTCTTGATTTTACATCTCCTTTAGGAGTTTTTATTACTACAGCTGATCTATTTCCTATCAGGGCTCTTGAAATAGGTACTATCATTTTAGTTTCTTCAGAATTGAGTTTAAATAATGTTGCTATTCCATAAGGATTTGAAAGCATTGAAATAACTTTACCCTTTTCAGCAACTTCCAGAGCTGTCAGCATATTTACAGGTATTTTTTCAAAATACAGTACTTCATCTACTATTGGAATTTTTTTATTCAGTCTGTTATTTATGAGAACTGCATCATCTTTCTGAACTACTGCTCCTCTTATATTTACACCCTTCGCTGTCATTTCATTTATCTTTGCTGCAGCATCCTGAAAATCTATCTCTTTTGATATAAGAGCTATTACATCTTCACCTGCTAGTCTTTCATCTATATTTTCTATCAGAATAGATGTTCCAACCCCTATTCCTGCCCCTCCTGGAGTAGTAGGATTATGACCTATCATAGTAGATTCAGTTATTATAGTTTCTGTTATTGTTTCCATTGCAACATCTCCTATAACAGGAGCAGCTTCATTTATTCTTACCAAGGATAATTCAGAGATATCTCTGCCAGCACTTTGAAAAGCCTTTTGTAAAGATGAAAATACACCTTTTACATTTTCCTTTGTACCTTTTATTCCAGTAGTTTTTGTTATACCACTGCTTAAAACCTTGATATCTTTTCCATTGACCTCAGCAAGAGTACTTTCAGTTGTTGCATTTCCTATATCTATTCCTACAATAAGCTTCATTTTTCCTCCTAATAGGGAAAGATTAATCTTTTCTCAATCTGTCTCTTTTTTCGTATAATTCTGCTGCTTCTCTAATGAATTGTGCATTTACAACAGCTTTATATTTAGTTTCCAACTCTTCAGCTATTGCTATTAATTCAGCTTTTGTTGATCTGTATGGTCTAAGACTGTTATATATCTCAAGTATTCTTGTATCTGGTACTGCTATAAGTTCTGATGCCCTTCTCAAATTTCTTGCAAATGAATCTCTATTTACACTTTCAGCTACTTGAGCCTGCATTTCAAGAGTTTCTGGAGCTATTCTGCAGTCAGCTGCTCCTACTTTTCCACTCATGACATTCTCAATAGTAAACTCATCTAATCTTTTTCCAGTTGCTGATTTTACTGTATCAGCTTTCTTTTTGCTCAATGGATAGTCAGCACTTGTTGTCTTTCCATAGTTTGATGCAGTTGCTGTATTTGAGTTGCTGCTTTCTCCTTTTGCCATTGAAAGCATAACTTCTCTTATCATTTTTTCAAGTAATTGTTGATCCAAATTAATTCACCACCTTTAATTTTTATTTGAAAATAACTTTTAACTCCACAGGTTTAGCATCTTTAACTACATGTTCTGTTTCTTTTATATGTAGTAATGCTGCAATAGCTTGATATTTAGGTCTTGCCATCTGATCGTTCATTTGAGGAACTGGCTTTGGTGATTCTCCTTTTGCATATTTAGCAGCATTTTTTCCTATCATTCTATAGTGTTCTCTTTCCAATAAAGGAGCTTGTGGGAATAATTCAAGATTTGTTAAAGGAAAAAGATCTTTTTGATGTATAACTGTTGTTCCTTTAGATTGAATTCCTATACCTATTCCTGATCCACTAAGTTTTGCTCCATCATTAGCAAGTATAGAAACATCTGAAGTTCTTAATACTCTAATAACTCTAGGAGTAAGTCCTTCTTCTTCTATTCCTGCCATTAATTCTTTTAGTACATCTTCATGAGGAATATGAGTTATTGTTTCAGTCTGAAATTTTCCAAAGGCTGGTGCCAAAGCTATTATAACTTCATCACTTTTAACTCCTTTTTTAGCTTCCCCTGTTTCTATAAGCTCAAGATTTCCTGCTCTGTTTACTTCAACAGCTGGTTTTGATATTGGAGTTTCTGCTGCTTCTCCTGCATATCTTTTTATAACTTCTTCAATAATACCTCTGATTTCATTTTCATTCAGTTGCATCTCTTACCTCCTACTCTATTTGATTTTTGATGCATCTACTGCATTTCCAATATTTGAAAGTTCAGTCCATCTTTCAGGAGAGATTTGATATCCTGTTCCTGGTCCACTATAATCATTTTTATCATTTACAGCACTGATTACATTAAAATCTTTATCTAAAATTGCTGATGTATGTAAGTGGTCACCTGCAACTCTCAATTTCATAAGTTTCAACAAATCAGAAGCAACATCATCAAATCCTTTTGATTTAAGAGCTTTTACTACATCTATACCAGTAATTCCTCTTTCCATCATTTCACTTGCTGCTTTGATGTCTGCAACCATATCTCTTTCAGGCATATCTTTACTTCCATGAGCATAAGTAGCTGCTTCTACTTCTTCATCTGTAATTTCTGGAAGTCCTAAAGCTTCAAATACTGCCTGAATAGCTTTTGCTGCTTTGTTTCTAACTTTAATTACATCTTCTTCTCTTACAGGTTTCAATCCTGCATCTATTCTTAAATCTCTCTGAATTATATTCCAGTCATCATAGTCCTCTGCATCCCAGTTTGATCCTGCAAACATATTGTCATAGTTAGGAGTTGAACTGTATCCTGAACAGATAAAGTCAGTTCCTGGTATCATCTGCATCAATGATCTTGCTACTCTTCTCAAATCAGAGTGAGTGAAAGTTTGGTCGTTACTTGAAGCACATTCAAGGTCAAGCATCATAGCAACCAAATTTTCTGCTAAGATTTCTCTTACTCCACCTGGTACTGCTCCTGGAACTCCAACACAACTTACTGATCCATTTTGTATTCCCTGCACTCCTGCTCCTTTAGTTATAAACAAGCAACGAGCTTCAAGATAAAGCATTGAACACCCTTCTGCATATCCCATAAGAACTTCTGATCCACTTCCTGATGTATATCTCATTTTCAATCCTCTTGATGCATAAGCTGATGCTAGGAAAGTTTTTGACCAAGGAGTATCATCTCCATCTATAAATACAGGTTCTGTTCCATATACTGATACAGTTTCTGCATAAGCTGTAAGTCCTCTCATTCCTAGTAAAAGCTCAGTAGCTTCTTCTACAGAACATTGAGTAAGTATTCCTGGTCTTCCTACTTGCGAACCAACTAGTAGAGATATTGCATTAAAAGGTGCATATCTTGCTACTGCTACTGTTGTTTCCTCTTCTGAGAATCCTCTAAGTGATCCCTCAGCTGCATCTGCTGCTATCTGTACAGGATTATCTTTTATATTTGTAACATGACATTGGTTTGATGGAGTTTTTCTTGCTCTCATTTTATTAACAGCCATCATCATTTCCAATACTGTCATTTTTCCCATTATTTCAGCAACTTTTGCTGGAGTAAGAGAAAGAGTTATTTTTAATATTTCATCTCTTGATACATTTATATCAACTAATTTTCTTGCAATCTCTGTTGAGTCCATTGCCATTACTTTTTCAGCATTCTCAACTCTAATTCCATAATCTGCAATAAAATAGTCTAAAAGATCAAAATCTTCTCTTTTTTTCCCATCAAGTTCAACTATTTTTCCATTTTCTACTTTTACACTTGGTTTTGGATCCAAAGGAGAGTTCATAGCTATTAACCCTACTTCTGGCCATTCTTTTACATATCCATCTTTATTTACAGGTCTTGCTCCTAATATTTCAAAACGCTTTGATCTCATTCTAACCTCCTATTTTTCTAACTCCATCAATTTAATTATGTACTTATTCATGTACTATTTTCTAAATATATGGAGTTGCTGCTGAAGGAGCAGGTCCTCCCAAAGCTTCAAGAAGTTTTACACCAACTTCTTTTGCTGCTAGTATAGCTTGTCTTACAGCTCCAGAATCTCCACAAATAGTTAATATAACTTCATTTGAAAAACTAGTTCCCTTTGCTGGTGAAGAATATGATAATACTTCAACATTTGCAGCTTTTAGAGCTGTATCTGCTGTTACCACTCCAATTGCTGCTGGAGCTCCAACTATTATTCCGAATGATTTTCCTAAAGGTGCTCCAAAAGCTTTATTACAAGCATGTGAAGCTCTTGCTGTATATTGAAGTTCTATATGTCCAGCATCATTTCCATATACATCTCCGAATTTTTCAGTTACAGCAGTTATTGCCACTTCCACTGCTCTTTTAGCATCTGATACATCTTCTGCTCCAAAAAGTATTAATGATCCATGTCCAGCTCCACCTTTTGTATCTCTAGGAAGTTCTATTGATATAACTTCTGTATTTGTGGCTTTTACTGCCTCATCAGCTGCCATTATAAAAGGTCCAGCTCCAGTTCTTGCTCCTATTATTCCAATAGAACGATATTTTTTATCTATCCCCATTGCTTCATGAAGAGCAGGATCAACATTGGCTATCACTAATCCAATCCCATCACCATGTGTAGTAATTCCTACAAATTCTGTCAAACGGCATTCTTTTTTACTTGGAACACACTCTGAACCATTATTCTTTTCTTTCAGTTTTTCCATTACTTCTGCCATCATTTTTTCTACTAGATTTTCTTGCATTAATTTACCCCCTTATTTATTTTTATGTATTTAAAGGTTTTATCTTACATATCATTTTGATTATAAAAAGATAAAATGTCACAAAAATGTCATATTTAATTTTTTTTGATACATTAAAAAACTTTTTTTAAAAGATTTTCCAGATCTGTAGAATCTACTTTTTTCATATTTCCACTTGTACACATATCTTTTAGAGCTGTTTCTGCCATTTCTGGAATAAGTTTCATATATTCTTTTTCATCTACTCCCATTTCTCTTACACACCCCGGCAATCCTAGAGCTTTATTAAGAATCTCTACTGCTACAGCAAGGCTCTCTGCTCCTTCTGCGACACTGCTGCATGGAAATTCCATCTCTTTGGAAATTTCATAATATCTTTTAGCTGTTTCAGAATCAGAAGAATTAAATCTTATTATGTATGGAAGTATAGTTCCATTTGATCTTCCATGAGATTTATGAAATTTTCCTCCAATTGCATGTGCCAAACTATGATTTATTCCAAGACCTGATTTTTCAAAAGCAAACCCTGCTATACATGAAGCTTTTCCCATTTCTATTCTTGCCTCTTTATCCTCTATGTTTTTGTACATTTTTAAAATATTTTTAAATATTCCTCTTATAGCTGCCATAGCATATATTTGAGTATATAGATTTGCATTTTTACAAGTGTAAGATTCTATTGCATGAGTAAGAGCATCTATTCCTCCATCTGCAACTACTACTTTAGGCAGTGTTTTTGTAAATTCTGGGTCAAGAACTGCTATTTTAGGTACCATTTCATCATCTTTAATAGGTATTTTTACATTATTTTCCCTGTCTGTTATAACTGCATAAGAAGTTACCTCTGATCCAGTTCCACATGTTGTAGGTATAGCTAAAACTGGTATTTCTATTCCAGTATTTTTCATGAAATATGATACTGCCTTTGCTGAATCCAATGTAGAACCTCCCCCTAATGCTATTAGCATTTCAGGAGAAAAATCAATCACTATATCCAATGCTTTTTTTATGGATTCTAATGATGGATCTACCTCTACCCCGTCAAATATTTTATATTTAATGTCCATACTTTTTAAAATATTTTCTATTTTTTCAGCTAATCCAACTTTTCTCATCATTGAATCTGTTATAAAAATAATCTTTCTGAACTGTAAATTTTTTAAAACTTCTTCAACCCCTATTCCAGTAAATATTTCAGTGGTTGCCTGAAAAATTTCCATAATTTTACCTCCTGATTTTAAAAAAAATGGTTGATATATTTAGAATATTAATATATTATTAAATTAAATTGTCATAATAATGTCATTTCATTTTTTTTCAATACAAATAATCTTAAATCATATCTTTTAAAAATAAATATCAGGAGATAACAATGAGAATTCATAAAAAAATAGCAGTTTCAAACACTATTACTTTTGTTATATTTTTAATGATATTATTCTTTCTTCTAAAAGAATATATCGATATTTCAAATATAAAAAATACTTCTATACTAAAAATAATAATATCTATTTTCATATTTTTTTTACTCTCAAATTTTATAAGCAAATTTACGCTTTTAAACATCTACAAAACTTTAGAAAAATTTGATAAAACCATAACAATGGTTAATGAAAAATTTATAGTTGATTTAAAAAATGAGTTTATGAATATGGAAGATTGTTTTTATAAAGTATTTTCATCAGTTAAAACTGATATTATGGATATACTAGTAAAAGAAGGGGAAATTAAAAGAGAAAAGGAGAAAGCTGAAACTCTCAGTGAAGAATTAAGATTATTAAATAAAAATCTGGAAAGTATTGTGGAAACAAGAACGAAAGAGCTTATAATTTCAAAAGAAATTGCTGAATCAGCAAATAAAGCAAAAAACGAATTTCTGGCTAAAATAAGCCATGAAATGCGTACACCTTTAACTCCAATTATCGGTTATTCCCGTCTACTGCTTAAGGAATTTCCTGATTCTCCACTTAAAGAAAAACTAGATATAATACATACTTCAGGAGTAAAGCTTTTAAATTTTACTAATGAACTTCTAGATTTTTCCAAAATAGAAGCTGGAAAGATAGATTTAAACTGTGAATCTTTTAATGTCAAAGAATTATTTCAAGATATTTATTATGAACACAGTACTCTAGCATCAAGTAAAAATATTAAATTTAAAATAGATTTTTTCCTTGATGAAATAATGATTTACTCAGATAAAATGAAAATATATGAAATCGCTAAAAACCTCATTCATAATGCCATCAAATATACTGAAAAAGGGTTTGTTCTTTGTGAAGTAAATATAAAAGATTCTTTTTTATGCTTCAATGTATATGACAGTGGTATTGGAATTTCAAAATCTAATCTAAATTATATTTTTGAAAGTTTTGGACAAATAAATAAACAATCTTCTGGTGCTGGACTTGGACTCAGTATAACAAAAAAACTTGTAGAAATACTAAATGGGACAATTGAAGTAGAAAGCAGAATATTAGTGGGAACAACTTTTAAAGTTAAAATTCCTATTGAAATTTTCCATAGAAAAAATGAAAACTTTTCTGCTATACTTACAAAAATATTAAACTCTAACAATCAAAATATAAAATCTATAATATTAAAAAGTATTTTAAAATTCCCTATCAGACTTAAAAATTTAAAATCTGCCTACAAAAAACAGGATATTGAAAAAATAAGAGAAATAAATCATCTTATCCTTGGAACATATGGGAATCTTAATCTTACTCTTATTTACGATATATCTAAAAATATATCTAATGAACTGAAAAAAGAGCATATTAACTTTGAAAACATTCTTCTTCAGATTGAAGAACTTGAAAGAATGACTCATACACTGGATTATAGTGAACTTTTTAATACTTATTTAAATTTTAAAAATAAAAAAATCAAACTCCTTATTGCAGAAGATGTAGAAGAAAATAGAGATTTCTTAAGAGCTATACTTGAATCTCCTCTAATAGAAGTCATATGCGTAGAAAATGGACTTCTTGCATTAAAAGAAATTCATAATCAAAAATTTGATATTGTATTCCTTGATATACAAATGCCTGTTATGGACGGAGTACAAACTATATCACATATAAAATCAAAAGCTGAATTAAAAGATATTCCTGTAATAGCACTTACTGCTCAGGCTATAATTGGGGATAAAGAAAAATATCTCCCTTATGGTTTTGATGGTTATATAACAAAACCTATTAATGAATCTGTTTTATTCAGCTATCTTGAATATTTTACATTTAGTGAAAAAAAAGGTGATAATGATGATCAATTTATTAATTATTGAAGACTCAGAAGAAACAAGAGATTTTCTAAAAGTTATTCTTTCTGAAGAAACTAATATAAATATTTTAGAAGCTTCTTCTGTAGCTGAAGGGTTAAAAATAGTAAAAAAAGAGATTCCAAATATTATTCTCTTAGATCTCTCTTTACCTGATGGAAATGGAAGTTCTATATGCAAAGAAATAAGAAGCAACCAAGAATTCTATGGTTCTCCATTTATTCTTGCACTTACAGCTGATACTTCACAAGAAAGTGTAAATGCAAATCTGGAATTGGGGTGTGATGATTATATAAAAAAACCTTTTGACCCTAAAGAATTATTAATAAGAATAAGAAAATTTATCGCAAGAATTCCTAAAGACAAAGAGTTTTTACAATATGAAAATATAAAAATGTTTCTGAAAAATAAAGTCACAATCTATAATAATGAAAATATAGTCCTATCAAAAAATGAATTTGAACTACTTTCATATTTTATCCTAAATAGAGGTCTTCTCTTGACTAGAGCCACTATTTTAGATAATGTATGGAACGAAAATTTTGATATTAGTGATAAAGCTGTAGACCAATGTTTAAAAAGATTAAGAAAAAAACTTCCTATTCTAAATGAAGTTTTAATTTCTAAAAGGGGCTTTGGCTATATACTAAAATAAGGAGAATGATATTCAATGAATAATTCAGAAATGAATAATAAATTTTCAGAGTTTCTAGATATTGAATTTTTTCAAATATTACAAGATAGACTGGCAGAAGAATTTGGAATAGGAAGTGTTATAACTGATATAAATGGACTTCCTCTCACTAGACCAAGTAATTTTTCTGATTTCTGTATCAACCACACAAGAAAAACTGAAATAGGTTTAAAAAAATGTATGCTCTGTGATGCTTATGGTGGCTTGAAAGCAAAATCTTTAAAAAAACCTATTGTATATAAATGCCATGCTGGATTGATAGATTTTGCTAGCCCTATTATAATGGGAGATACTTTAGTTGGCTGCTTTCTCTGTGGACAAGTGCTTTCAGAAAAACCAGATGAAGAAAAATTCAAAAAAATAGCTCAGGAAATTGGAATTGATGAAGATACATATATTGAAGCCTTAAGAAAAGTGAGAATATTACCTTATGAAAAAATAGAATATACAGCTGACTTTGTTTATGAAATTTCTTCAAGAATATCCAACTTTACTTCTCATCAGAATACTGGAATGTTGTCCAGTAAATGTTACCGAAAAAGCATTGAAGAGTTTGATAATTTCTTAAATAAAGTTAAAAATAAAAGCCTTTTTTCAGGAAAAAAAATATCCAGAAACAACTTTCACTTTAGATACATTTTAAATAAAATACATGATACTCTATTTAAAAAATTTTCTATTGATGATGAAAAATTATATCAAATTGAAGAAAATATGAATACTTTTTCTGATGAAACTTTTAAAATGACAGAAAAAATAAAAAATACAGGTAAAAACTTTAGTTCTTTTGATTAAACAAATTAAAATAAAAAATATTTTATTAAAAATCTAAAATAACCCAGATATAAAAATACTGATATTAAGAAAATAAAATTTCTCTCTATCAGTATTTTTTTATTTAATTGATTTACTGATTATAAAAAATTTCTGTTTTTATAAAAGTTCTCCATAACGTTTTACATATACTTTCTTCAAAAATGTAACAAGTATCATGTAAAGAGTAACAGTTCCTATTAAGAAAGGCCAATATACAGTTGGTAAAACTGTAAGCCCTATCATTTCTCCAAGTTTTGTGTATGGAATTAATGAAAGAAATAATATTCCACTACAAGTAAGCAAACTTACTGATAATGATGCTCTACTTTGAATAAATGGTATTTTTGATGTTCTTATCATATGAATAACTAAAGTCTGTGTCCACATAGATTCAACAAACCAACCAGTTTGGAATAGTGCTACAAACATATTTCTCATTGATTCATCTGATGCTGGAATCATATGATAATGTAATCCTCCAGATACAAACATTGGACATATGATAAAATATAATACAAGATATGTTGTTATATCAAATATGGAACTTGTAGGTCCTATCCATAACATAAATTTTCCAACAGATGAAGCGTCCCATTTTCTTGGTATTCTTAAAAATTCATCATCTACATTATCCCAAGGGATAGCAGTACATGAAAGATCATATATTAAATTTAAAAATATCAGCTGTACGCTCATCATAGGCAAAAAAGGAATAAATGCACTAGCTGCAAGTACTGAAAACATATTTCCGAAATTTGATGAAGCAGTCATTTTTATATATTTTATCATATTGGCATATGTTTTACGTCCTTCTACTATCCCTTCTTCAAGTACCATGAGATCTTTCTCCAAAAGAATAATATCTGCTGATTCCTTAGCAATATCTACAGCTGTATCTACTGATATTCCTATATCTGCTGCTTTCATAGCTGCTGCATCGTTTATTCCATCTCCCATAAAACCTACAGTATGGCCACTATCACGAAGCACTCTTACTATTCTGGCTTTTTGATCAGGTGAAAGCTTTGCAAATACACTTATATTTTCTGCTGATTTTCCCAACTCATAATCAGTCATTTTTTCTAAATCAGAACCCAGCAGTATTTTTTCAACTTTAAGTCCTACTTTTTGACATATGCTTCTAGTAACTTTATCATTATCACCAGTTAAGATTTTAGTTGCAACCCCATATTCTTTCAATGCTTGTATAGCTTTAGCTGTTGTTTCTTTTGGTGGATCAAGAAAAGCAAGATATCCTATAAGAACCATATCACATTCATCTTTTACTCCGAAAGCTCCAACTGGAGAAGGATTTGTTTTTTGTGCTACTGCTATAACTCTCATTCCATCTTCATTAAAATTATCCACTGTCTGAAGTATATCTCTTTTTAATTCGTCGTTTAAAATTTCTACCTTTCCTCTGTATTCTACATATTTACAGATAGAAAGCATTTCCTCAACTGCTCCTTTAGTAATCATCTGTGTTTTTCCACTGTTATCTTCAACAACTACTGTCATACGACGACGAGAGAAATCAAATGGTATTTCATCTACTTTTTTATACATCTCAGCTAAACCTTTTAATGATTTATCTTCTTTTCCCTCTTCTTCTGTTCTTTCAATTATTGATAAGTCCATAAGATTTTTGAGTCCTGTTTGATACCAGCTGTTAAGGAAAGCATGACGCAATACACGACTATCCTCTTTTCCATGAACATTCATATGATATTCTAATACTACTTTATCCTGTGTCAAAGTTCCAGTTTTATCTGTACACAAAATATCCATAGCTCCAAAATTTTGAATAGAATTGAGATTTTTTACAATAGTTTTTTTCTTTGACATAGAAACTGCACCTTTAGCTAGGCAAGTAGTTACTATCATAGGAAGCATTTCAGGAGTAAGTCCTACTGCTATTGATACAGCAAAAAGAAAAGCCTGTATCCAATTTCCCTTTGTCATTCCATTGATAAAAAATACCACTGGAACCATTACCAGCATAAAACGAATGAGTACCCATGAAACAGAATTTACTCCTTTTTCAAAGCTTGTAACTATTGGTTCTTCTGATATTGACTGTGCCATTGAACCAAATATAGTATCATTACCAACAGAAATTACTATTCCAACAGCAGCTCCACTGATAACATTACTCCCCATAAATGCAAGATTGTTATATTCTGTAATAGCTTCATTTTTTTCTTTAGCTGCTTCTGGTGTTTTTTCAAGAGGCTCACTTTCACCTGTTAGAGCTGACTGGCTGATAAACAAGTCTTTAGCTTCAATTATTCTCATATCTGCTGGAATCATATCTCCAGCTGCAAGATGTACTATATCCCCAACTACCACTTCTTCCAATGGTATTTCCTTTTTTCCATCTTCCAGTCTTTCTACACATGTGGTAGTAGTTATCATTTCAAGAAGCTTTTCTGCTGCATTGTTGCTTCTGGCTTCCTGTACAAAACGAAGTACTCCTGATATTATTACCATAGTTAAAATTATTGTTACAGTCATAATATCTACATCTTCAGGTATGTTGTTATAAATAGGAATAGCAATATCAGTTATTCCTGAAACTACAGCTAAACAAAAAAGTATTGCTGTAAAAGGATTTACAAAGGCATCACACATTCTCTTAAATAGAGATTTTTTCTTTCCATGTGTTACTTTATTTTTTCCATATTTTTCTCTAGAAAATTTTATCCTTTCTTTTTCAATCCCTTTTATTGTACTTCCAAATCTTTTTAATATATCAGCAATATCACTATTTGCTGCATATTCCATTCTTAAATTTACTCCATCTTTATGAACTGTTTTTTCTACATTTTTTCTTAGATAATTTTTTTTCATTTTTTCTTTCATCATCGGTCTGTTCCTCCTTTATTTTCTAATAAATTTTGAAAATAACAGAACATAGCTGAAAGAACAAAGATTTTATATATTTACAGAGCAAAAGAATGGACACTAGGTCTTATTCTTCTACTCATGCTCTGCCCCCTCAGGTCTGTACTATTATTATTTCCCGTGTCCATTCTTCTCACCTCACTATTTTCTAAAAAATTGTTATTAATAAAAAAATCCCATACCAAAGCAAAAACAATGGTATGGGATTATATCCCAAATATAAAATCATCACTACATGATTTCTGCCACCGTTTGAGCTTTAACTCTGCAGGGCGGTGAAATTGCATTAGATGATACCTTGGTTTCGATATCGCCTGTTCAAACCAACGCATAGTGTCTCCACTATTTTGCGGCAGCAATCCATATCCCTGTAGTAGCCTTACCTACCGGATCTATTTTATTCATGTTCATTGTAGATGTTATTTTTATTTTTGTCAAGAGATATTTTATTTTAAAATTTAAAACTATCTTCTTTCCAGTTATTAATCATCAAAAAAAATTGTAATTTTCTATTATTTTTTATTTTTTAAGCTTGATATTTTAATTTACCTTTTACAAATGTCATATCAACAGAATAATCATTATTTAATACAACAAGATCTGCATCTTTTCCTTCAGATATTTCTCCAGTATTAAGCCCAAATTCTCTAGCAGCATTTGTACTTGTCATCTTAACTGCATCAAAAATACTATATCCTAATTCAATAATATTTTTAAATGCCTTGTCTAAAGTAAGTACACTTCCTGCAAGTGAATCATTACTTACAAGTCTAGCCTGATTATCTTTTACATAAACATCAAGCTCTCCAAGTTTATAATTTCCATCTGGAAGTCCAGTAGCACTCATAGCATCTGTGATACACTCTACTTTATCTACCCCTTTTGCTTTTAATAAAATTCTTATAGCTTCTGGGTGAACGTGAATTTTATCAAATATAATTTCTGCCATTACAGAATCACTACTTAATACAGCTCCTACTACTCCTGGTTCTCTATGAGTGAATCCTCTCATTCCATTATATGTATGTGTTGAATGGCTCAAACCAGCTTTTATAGCTTTTTGCACATCATCAAAATATACAGCTGAATGTCCTATAGAAACTATTACGCCATTTTCTTTCAAAAATTTGATTGCTTCTAATGCAGCATCATCTTTAGGTGATAATGAAAATAATTTTACAAGTCCTGGTTTTACACTTAGATATTCTTTTATTTCCTCTATCCCAGCTGGCTTCATGTATTTTTCATTTTGAGCTCCTTTATATTGTATATCAAAATATGGTCCTTCCATATGAGCTCCAAATATATTTGCTCCATCTAGTTCTTTATCCTGTACCTCTGCTATTTTTTCTAAAACATTTTTTAAAACATCTTTTGTACTTGTAAGAGTTGTAGCAAGAAAATTAGTAGTTCCATGTTTTACTACAAAAGATGAAATAGTTTTTAAAGCTTCTACAGTTCCGTCCATAGCATCAGCGCCATATGCTCCATGGATATGTGCATCAATAAATCCAGGTACTACATATTTTCCTTTTAAATCTATTCCATTTTCATATAAAGGATTTTCATTTTCTATTATTTTTTTTATTTTACCATCTATTACTAATAAATCTCCTGAAACAATTCTATTTCCTAAAACAAATTTCCCATTTTTTAAAAGTATTTTTTCCATATACCTCATCTCCTTTTGGGGTGTTGAATTTTAAAAACATAATTTTTATCTTATAATAATATTTTATTACATTTTCTGTTTTTTCTCAACCATTTTTTTATTCTTCCCCAAAGAGAAACTTCAGCATATAAATAATTTCCTCTCCCTGACTTAAATATCTTCATAAACCAGCTCCTATCTCTAATTCCAAAAATTATATTTCCTCTTCAATAATTCCTTCGCTATCTCCAGCAAATTCTAATGTGTCATTTTCATCAGATTCAGTACTTTCTGTAGCTTTCTTTTTAGAAGGTTTAGTATCTAGTTCACCTTTTTCTATTATCTCCATTACTTTTTTTTCTATCTGTCCAAATAACTCAGGTTCTGTTTCAAGTCTTGCCTTTACATTTTCTTTTCCCTGACCTAATCTAATATCTCCAAAACTGAACCATGCTCCTGATTTAGATACTATATCATTATTTAGAGCTATCTCCATTATTTCTCCTACTCTAGTTATTCCTTTTCCATACATTATTTGGAATGCAGCTTCTTTGAATGGAGGGGCTACTTTATTTTTTGTAACTTTTACCACTGTTTCATTTCCTATTACCTCATCACCTTGCTTTACAGAACCAATTCTTTTTACTTCCAGTCTGACTGATGAATAGAATTTTAAAGCTTTTCCTCCAGTAGTTGTAGTTTGAGGACCAAAACCAAAACCACCAATTTTATCCCTTATTTGATTGATAAATACCATTGTAGTTTTTGATTTATTCAATGTTGCAGTGAGTTTTCTTAAAGCTTTTGACATCAGTCTTGCTTGAAGTCCCATCTGTTGATCTCCCATTTCTCCATCTATTTCTACTTTTGGTACAAGGGCAGCTACAGAGTCCACTACTATAATATCCACTGCATTTGACCTTACAAGCATATCTGCTATTTCAAGTGCCTGTTCTCCATAGTCTGGCTGTGATATTAGCAATTCATCTACATCTACTCCCAAAGCTCTTGCATATACAGGATCTAAAGCATGTTCTGCATCTATAAAAGCTGCTATTCCTCCAGCTTTTTGTGCTTCTGCTACTATATGAAGAGCTATTGTTGTTTTCCCTGAACTTTCTGCTCCATATACTTCTATTATTCTTCCTCTAGGTACTCCTCCCACACCTAATGCTATATTAAGATTTAAACTTCCTGTTGAAATAACTTCTACATTCATACTTAGGTTATTCCCAAGTTTCATTATAGATCCTTCTCCAAATTCTTTTGATATTTGCTTTATAGCTAAATCTAATGCTTTTTCTTTACTCATTTCTTCATTTTTTTTCGCTGCCATTTAAAACACCTCTTTTTATATTCTATATATATTTATATATAGATATTATCACATTTTTTTTCTTTTGTCACTCAATTTTCATAATTTCTTTCTATAATAACATATAATATAAAAAACTAGAGGAGTGTTCTAATGATTTTAACAAAGCGTTCTCTTAAAATTATTAACTTATTCCTCACTGGAAATAAGTTTACAATTGATGAACTTGCAGATTTTTTTTCTATAACCAATAGAACTGTAGCAAATAATATAAAAACAATTAAAAATTTTTTAAAAAGTAATAATTTAAATTCCTTAGTAGAAAATAATGGTGTTTACTATATTAAAAATAAAGATTCAAGCTTAATTTCTCATCTCATTTCAAAAGAAATTATAACTGTAGAAGAAAGAAAAGAATATATTATATTAAAACTACTTACAGATAACCTTATAACGTTGAATCCAATAGCTGAAGAGCTTGGGATAACAAGAAGAGCTCTTAACTATGATATGATAGATATAAAAGAATTTTTTTCCAAAAAAAATATTGAACTCATCCCTGTTGCTGGGAAAGGAGTTACCTTAGTTGGAAAAGAAGCTGATATGAGGCAGCTTCTTAGCCAATTTATAGAAAAGTTATTGATAAAAAAAGGTAATATAAATAAAATATTTCAAAAATTCTTAAAGGTATTCAACGAAAATTGTAGTATATCCCTAATAGATAGAATGCTTATGGAAGTGACAAGAGGTATAAATATTACTCTTCCTCCAGAAAGTTTCTATTATGTTATAGGCATTATATTATCTGGAAAATTAAGAAAAAATTTCAAGGACGATTCTTTGAAAATAGAAAATAATTCTCATTCTCAAAAATATCAAAATCTTAAAGAAAAATTATTAAACAATATCCATATACCTATTGAAGATTATGAAACTGACCAAATCATAACAGTTTTTCTTGATTCTGATATTGAAACTTATAAAGGAGAGTATAAGCTAAAACCAGAGATTGAAAACTTTCTTTCTATTTTAAAAGAAAAATTAAATGTTGCTTTTACTATTGATGAGAATTTTTTAATGATACTTTCATATTCATTCAAGCTTTCCAATTACAAAGCTGAATTTAATATAAGTCAGCATCAAAAAAAAATCTCACATATTCCTGATTCATGTGAAGATATTTTTAAAATTGTAGATGAATTTACTAAAAAAGTTTTTAGACAATTTCATACTGATGATCTTCTCTTCATAACTTTGCTATTAAAAAACCATATTTTAAAGTCAAATGGTTTAAAAACAAGCAGTAAAAATATTTTAATAATAGATAATTCTATTAAACATTTTTTAGGAAAACTTGTTTCAAAATATCTTAAAAATTTTTATAAGATAAATAATATAACTATAATTTCAAGTTATGAACTAGATTGTTTCTTTTCATCTAATATTAATCCTGACTTGATTCTAACTCTTGACAATAGTAAAATAAATACAAATATTCCTATAATTAAACTTGATTTTGCAGAATTATGGCCTAATCTAAATTTTTTAGAATATTACTTTTAATTCTTTGGAGGTACATTTATGAAAAAACAGCTTATAGGATTAATGCTGATTATGTCTTCTTTTGCTTTTGCTGGTGGAGATAAAACATTTGACTTATTAGAAGATCAAATAGAATTAAAACATTCTTATATCACTGATGGTACACATAAATTAAAAATTGATGATATTGATATTGGAGTAGTCAATGGAACACCTTTTGTTGTTATAGAAACAGATAGTCTTTTTACTGACAGAGCTTGGAAAGAATTTGATAAAAAAGCCTATAATGATGTTGCTAAAGATATAGCTGATGAAATAAGAGCTGCTTTAGATACAAAATCTGAAGTTAATATTTCTCTTATTTTAGATAGAGAATTTGGAAAAGATATGGTGCTTTCAGAAGCTCAATATTAAAATATGCTAAATATACATAGATGTTGTATTTTTCTAAAAAGATAAAGAAGTTGTTCAAATAAATGATTTTTAATCATTTATTTGTAACAACTTCTTTTATTTAGAACTTTCAAACTTTACTATATTCTAGTAAATATAACATTCTTATATGTAAGAGGAGTACTATTTCCAGTTACTACTAAGGTACTTCTCATCATTTCTCTTAATGCATCATCAACAAGAAATTCTGAAGTTACACTATGAGCAACCACAAAACTAAATTTGTATGTCCCTGGAGCTCCAACTATTTTAGATTTTATAATTACATTCCCTGAATCACCATCTTTATCAATTTTAGTAATTTTATATTCGCAATCAAATTCATTTGTTGTTATTTTTGCCATTTTCATTACCTCCTAAAATTTTATTTTTTACCTCTAGAGATAACTCATCATAGCATCTAAATAAAAATATACAAAATATGTAAATTATTAAACTTAAATTCCATTCTCTTTTTCTTAATAAGTTATTTAGACTTCTTGTTTTTTTGATAAGATTTTATATCTTAAATTCTATAAAATCAAGCTTTTTTATAGAAAACACTAATTTCTATTTAACTTTTAAAAGAACCATGGTATAATCAAAAATTATGGAATATATTTTATTTTTATGAGCGAGGGGAAAAATGAATTTAAATTTGATTAAAAAATATGTTCTTTGGATTTTTTCAATTTTAGTAAATGCTTTTGGAAATTTTTTATTAATTAAAGGAGATCTTGGAAGTGGACCTTGGGTTGCTGCAAGTATAGGAATGTCAAAAGTTTTTCTCCTTCAAATAGGTATCTGTACTATTATCCTCAATTTTTTGGTTTTTATACCTATTATTTTTATCAGCAAAAAATTTGAAGTTTTCAAGCTTGCTGGCTCTTTTTTTGTAGCATATATTTTTGGAAAATTCCTTGATTTCTTTTTAGACATATTTTCATGGTTACACCCTCAACATATTATCTCTAGAATACTTTTTTTTGTAATTGGAAATCTTATACTTAGCTGTGGAATCTCAGTTTATCTCAGATTAAATATAGCTATGAACCCTTTTGATCAATTCTTAAAAACTGTTAATGACTATTTAATTCCAGATATGAAAAAAGCAAATTATGTATATCTTGGTGTACCTTTTATTATAGCTCTTCTTTTTGGAATTTATAATAAATCCATTCAAGGTATTGGAATAGGTACATTGATTATGCTTCTTTTTAATGGAAGCTTTATAAAACTTTTCAATAAAAAAGTGCCTATACCTGATAATATTTTAACCCCAAGAAAATATATCTAAATTTCCCATTCAAACTTGCTTTTTTTAATGTTATAATATGGTGATACTACTTTTTAGGAGGTCTTTATGAAAAATATTTTAGTTACAGGGGGAGCTGGGTATATCGGAAGTCATGCTGTTGCTGAACTTCTTGATTCTGGTTATTCTGTAGTTGTTATAGATAGTTTGGAAAATGGTTTTATGCAGCTTGTAGACAAAAGAGCGAAATTTTATCATGGCAATGTTCAAGATGCTGATATGATGGATAAAATATTTACTGAAAACAAAATAGATGCTGTAATGCACTTTGCTGGATATATAAAAGTTCCAGAAAGTGTTGTAGAACCAAATAAATATTACTTAAATAATACTTATACTGTTATGTGTCTACTTGAATCAATGAAAAAAAATAATATTAAAAATATAGTTTTTTCTTCCACTGCTGCTGTTTATGGAGATGTGAAAGAACCTGAACCAGTAGATGAAAACCATTCTAAAGATCCTATCAATCCTTATGGAATGAGTAAACTCATGTCTGAAAGAATTATTATGGATTGTGCAAAAGCTCATGAACTTAATTATTCTATCTTTAGATATTTTAATGTAGGTGGAGCTCATGAGAAACATGATATTGGTCAAATGGGTGAAGGTATTACTGCACTTATACCTCTCATATTAAAAGCTGCAAAAGGAACTATACCAAAACTTTCTATTTATGGTAATGATTTTAATACCAAAGATGGAACTGGAGTAAGGGATTATATTCATGTTGTAGATTTAGTAAGGGCACATATACTTTCTCTTAAAACATTAGAAAAAAATATAAGTGGCATATACAATCTCGGAAATGGAAATGGTTTTACAGTCCTTGAAATGCTTAATGCTGCAAAAGAAGTAACTAAAATAGATATTCCAGCAGAAATTACATCTAGAAGACCCGGAGATCCTCCTTGTGTTATAGCATCAAGTAAAAAAGCTATAGCTGAACTTGGTTGGAAACCTTATTACACCAACGTGAAAGATATAATAAGAACTGCTTGGGAATGGAATTTAAAGGTGAAATAATTATGAAACCAAAATTGACCACAAAACTTTATTATCAATATGTCGGAAATATTCCTTGGTTAAAAAATGAAATATTCAACAAAAAATATGATGCTTTAAAATATCTTTTAGCTGTAGAGGAAAAAAATAAGAGCAATTTTTTAATAAATATATACAAAGATTCTGAAGATGAAAATATTAGGTATGTTTCTTTTTTTATCACAGAGAAATTTCTTAATCTGTTTCCAGTAAAAAAATCTCTTGGAGAGTTTATTATATTTAATAAAGAGAATTTTATAAAACTTTTCAATTTTTTAAAAGAAACTACTGTTGAAAATCCAGAAGATTAATTTCAAATCCTAGTTTGAAATAGTTAGGATTTAACCTAAATCTACTCATTCATTTTACTGACAATTTATTTTTACTCATATAACAAAAACCTCTAAACTAAATTAATAGTCTAGAGGTTTTCTTTTTTAAAGATTTAAACTTACATATCTTTCTTTTGCTAATTTTAATTTATCTGCGTAAACATATATAATGCTTCTGCCTTTTATAGCATCTATTATTTCATTATTCATATCTTCTGGGACTGCAAAACACCCAAAACTTCTACCTAATCTTCCAGATGTTTTTATTATTTCAGGATTAGCATAATCAGCTCCATGCACTACTATATTTCTTTTCATAGCATTATCATTTATCCCTTTCTCCAATCCAGCAAGCCTCAAGGAATATCCATTGCTGCCTTTATATGGTGCTTCTGTCATAAAAAATCCTAAAGAACTTTTATTAGATTCAGCTGCATTAGAAAAACTTTCTGCATACAAATCACCTGTATTTTTTCCATGAGATACATAAGATTTAAAAAGAAGTTCTTTCTTTTCTAAATCTAAAACATACATTCTTTTTTCTGTAGAAGGTAGTGAAAAATCAACTATTGTAAGAATATTTTTTTCTTTCTTATCAATTTTATTAAATCCTTCTACCCCTTGTACAAAAACATCATATTTAATAAGTCCATTTAATTTCATCTCATTATACAGCTCTTTTGCTTGAAAAACAGTTCCATTGGCAAAAACTGCAACTGATAAAAATAATCCTATAAATATTGCTGATAGCTTTTTCCCTAAATCCATCACCTTTACTCCTTATCAACTAAATCTTTTTACTAAAAGTTCTGCTATTTTATAAATTATGAATAAAGCAATACCACAATAGGAAATTAGTAGTAAAGTACCTCCAAATCTGTTATCGTACTCATATTCATCTTCATCTTCAATTTCCTCATCTATTTCCTTTTCAATCTTACTATTCATTAATTCTAATTCTTCCAATTCAATTTTCTCTTTTACACTTAACATTTTTATTCCTCCATTTTTTATATTTATTATTTAAAAATGAAAGAATAGATTAAATCCGTAATACCCGTTCTTGATAGCGTGAAAGTATGGTGTATAGTGGCTTTCTGTACTGTTTGTACTCAATTTTCTCATGAATAATTAACTTTTCTTCTTGAAAACTGTTTTCTGTTAAAATTTCTGGTAAGAAATCTCTCCAGACAGCTACATCTGTGTTATTGTTATCTGTTAAATTTGCAAAGATATAATTTTGAATTGGTTGTTTCTCATGTAAAAGAATTAGATTTTCTTGTGTATTTCTTTCTACCAAAGGAGGTCTAGTTGTTTTTATATTTAAAGTTGAAGTAAAAAATAAAAAAACAAATATCATAAAATAATTCAGTATTCCTGCTTTTTTCTTCACTTTAAAGACCACCTCCCTTTGTGTAAACATTACTTGTCAATTTATATTTTACTATTTTCTTTAAAGAATTTCCACTTTTTTTTGACAATTTTTGAAATATTCTAAAAGTTTAAAATAAACACTTATTCTGAATATATTTTCTAAGTTATTACTAAATTCTATTAAAATTTGTATTCTCAAACAATAAAATAATATTTTAGATACAAGCTAAATATTCTGGCTATACCACCTATTCTATGCAGTTTAATATACAAAAAAAAACACCATCAAATAAATGACAGTGTTTTATTGTTTATTTTATTCCTTTTGAGTTCAAATATTTTATCATAGATTCATTTCTATTATCTCTGGCTATTGACAAAGCACTGTCACCATAAGACATATAGTTAGGATTTACACCTACTTCTAAAAGTTTTTCTATAACAGAAACGTAGTTATAAGATACTGCTCTTAGATAAATTTCTCCTAAAATATTTTCTTCTTTTTTATTTTTGGCATTTAAATTATATTTTGCACTATCTAGTAATTTTAATAAAATTTCCTCATTTTGTGCATAGTATATAGGAAAATTTCCTGCTAAATCCTGTTTTGTAAAATTACCACCATTATTCTTCATAGCTTCTAAAAGAGAAATATCCCTTCCTGCTGCTGCTCTAAATACTGGAGTCCAGCCATTTTCTTCTATAGCATTTACATCTGCTCCCTGTTCAGTGAGATACTTGCTATAACTTAAAGGTTTTGCTTCAATGAAATAACTCAATAGAGTCTTTCCACTACTGTCTTTTTTGTTTATATCTGCCCCTGCTTTTACCATCTGCTCTAAAGCATTTAAACTTCTTACATAAAATATAGGAGTTTTCCCATCTTCAAAGGTTTCCTCTAAATATACCCCTTTTCCAAGAAGCATATTCAAAACTTTTTGGCTATCATTTTCTAATGCAATTATTAAAAGGCTTTTTCCTTCTTTATTCACATATCCAATAGGAAAATCTGATGCAAAAAAGTTATTTAAAAGCATTGTATTATCAGTTTCTACAGCATTTAAAACTTCATCTGGTGTTATTATATTTTTATCTTTACTTCCAAAACTGCTGCAACTGATAATTGTAATAGATATTATGAAAAGTATCAGTAGTTTCTTCATCTTTTACCTCTCTTAATTAGTCTTCATTTCTCTTCTCAAATTTTCTTCTTTCCCCTTCTTTAAGGACTTTCTTTCTCAATCTGATATTTGATGGTGTAACTTCAACTAATTCATCTTCTGCTATATAGTCAAGAGCCTGTTCTAAACTAAATCTTCTAGGAGTAGCTAATTTAACTGCATCATCACTTCCAGCTGCTCTCATATTTGTAAGTTTTTTAGTTTTACATACATTTACTACAAGATCATTTTCTCTGTTATGTTCTCCAACTATCATTCCTTCATATACTGGAATACCTGGATCAAGGAAAAGTATTCCTCTGTCCTGAATATTATTTAAAGCATATGGTACTGTTACTCCTGGTTCAGTTGCTATAAGAACACCTTTAGTTCTTGTAGGAATTTCCCCTTTATATGGTTCATAACTAAAGAATGAATGATTGATTATTCCTGTTCCTTTAGTATCTGTAAGAAATTCATTTCTAAATCCTATAAGTCCTCTTGCAGGTACTTTAAACTCTAAACGTGTATAACCGTCAGTACCAGGAACCATAGAAACCATTTCTCCTTTTCTGCTTCCTAATTTCTCTATAACTACCCCTGTATAACATTCATCAACATCAATAAGAGCCATTTCAACTGGTTCCATTTTCTGTCCATTTTCCTCTTTCATAAGAACTCTTGGTTTTGAAACTTGTATTTCAAATCCTTCTCTTCTCATATTTTCAAGAAGTATAGAAAGTTGAAGTTCTCCTCTTCCTTTTACAACAAAAGCATCTGGAGCATCTGTTGCTTCTACTCTCATACTTACATTTGTTTGAAGTTCTTTCTGTAATCTTTCCCATATATGTCTAGAAGTAACAAATTTTCCTTCTTTTCCAGCAAATGGTGAATCATTTACCATAAATGTCATTGCAAGAGTTGGTTCATCTATGTCTATAAGTGGCAAAGCAACTGGATCATTTACATCAGCAAATGTTTCTCCAATATCTATATTATCTATACCAGCTATACAAACTATATCTCCAGCCTGAGCTTCTTGAATTTCAGTTCTTTTCAATCCTTCATAACCATAAAGAACCGAAATTTTACCTTTCATCATTTTTCCATCTCTTTTTATAAGCATAATCTCTTGATTTCTTTTTACAACTCCATTGTGTATTCTTCCTACAGCTAACTTTCCAACATAATTGTCATAAGCTATATTTGTAATAAGGAATTGCATTGGTTTTTCAGGATCTCCTTCAGGATCATCTACATGCTCAAGGATAGTTTCAAATAGTGGAGTCATATCATCACTTTCATCAGTAAGCTCTTTTTTAGCAAAACCTCCTTTTCCAGAAGCATATACTACTGGGAAATCCAATTGAAGATCATTTGCATTTAATTCTATAAAAAGATCATAAACCATGTACAACACTTCTTCTGGTCTTGCATTTGGTTTGTCTACTTTATTAACTACAACTATAGGTCTATGTCCCTGTTCTAAAGCTTTCTTCAAAACATATTTAGTTTGAGGCATAGGTCCTTCAAAGGCATCAACTAATAGTACAACAGATTCTACCATTTTCATAATTCTTTGTACTTCTCCTCCAAAGTCAGCATGTCCTGGAGTATCAACTATATTAATTTTATAGTCCTTGTACTGTACAGATGCGTTTTTAGAGAAAATAGTTATTCCTCTTTCTTTTTCAATGTCATTTGAGTCCATTACTCTTTCTTCTACTTTTTCAAGTTCATGGCTCCCAAATACTCCAGCCTGTCTTAAAAGACAATCTACTAGTGTTGTTTTTCCGTGGTCAACATGGGCAATTATTGCTATGTTTTTAATTTTCATTCTTCAACCTTCCTTACGGGAATTAAAAATATTTATATCCCTTTAATAAATTATTACTTACATTACATAATCCTAAAAATTTTCCAGTACTATCATATATTCTATATCTGCCATCAGCAGCTGTAAATCTCACTGTATTTCCATTAAGAAAAAGAATCATATTCTTTTCTCCTTCCAATGTTATTTTAGGATACTTAAAAAAATCTTCCACACTGCATAAAAAATCTGTTTTTTCTTCAAGAGATATAGCTTCTATATCTTCCAGTGTATAAGAATCTTCGATATTTGAACTTCCTACTTTTTCTCTCACTAAGGACGTCATTGTAGCAAGAGTTCCTAAAGCTTTTCCCATATCATCTATCAATGAACGAATGTATGTTCCTTTTGAAACACCACATCTAATTTTTCCTTTCACTCCATCAAATTCAACGATATCTATAAACTTTATTTCTATTAATCTGGCTTTTCTTTCAACTTCAATCCCTTGTCTTGCAAGTTCATAAAGTTTTTTCCCATCTACTTTTAAAGCTGAATACATAGGTGGTATCTGTTCTATCTCTCCAATGAATTTTTTCAACACATTTTCAAGTTCGCCAAGAGTAACATTGTTTATTTCTCTCTTTTCGATTATCTGTCCTTCTGTATCATAGGTATCTGTTCTATATCCAAGCTCAAATCCAGCAGTATAAGTTTTTTCATATCCTTCTATATCTTGTACTAATTTTGTCGCTTTACCTATACATACAACTAAAACACCTTCTGCAAGAGGATCTAAAGTTCCTGTATGCCCTATTTTTCTTTCATGCAGAATTCTTCTCAGCTTTCTTACAACATCAAAAGAAGTTATTCCGCTAGGTTTATTCACGTTAATTATACCTTCCAAAATATCAACTCCTACACAGAACTATCCTTTATTATAACATATCTTATTCAATCTTCAAACACTTTTATTATTTTTTCTATTTATGGCTTTTTTACTTCTTCTGTTTTCTTTGCTCCATCTAATTTTTTACCTGCTTCTGTTGTCTTAGCAGCTTCTGTTTTTTTCCCAGAAGATGAATCTTTTTCTATTCTATACTTATTTGTAGGGCTCCACAAAATATATTCATTAATCCCTAAATCTTTCAATGCTTTTACCTGCAGCTCTATTTGCTCAGGTCCATAAACTATATATCCTTTTACCCATCTAGCTGTAAAAGCCTGTATCCATGGTCTTATCATAGCTGGTGTATCAATATTTGCATTTCTGTTCATTGAATCCTGTGTTGAACGATATACTGTCTTGTATGGTTCAGCATCTGGAACTGGAAGTCCATATACTCCTTTTCCATAATGGCTTGGATATATCATTGGACATATATAATCCACTACATTACTTACTGACTCCCAATGTTGCCCAAGAGCCATATCATCTGGAAGACTTCCCACTTGTCCATACACATCAGCTGCAATATACACTCCTAAAGGCTCCAGTTCTTTTCTTGCATATTGAAGATATTTTTGTATAGTTTCAGGTTTTGATTCTTTATTAGGATTTCTATAATCAAGTTCTTTATCTAATTTTCCTCCATTAGAAGCTGGAAATCTTACATAATCAAATTGTATCTCATCAAACCCTGCAAGAGCAGCTTCTTTCGCTACAGCTATGTTATATTCCCAAAGATATCTATCATGAGGAGATACCCATATAACTCCATCGCTGTTTGTAAAAGGTTTCCCTGTAGCTTTAGTTATGATAGCCTTATCTGGATTAGCCTTTGCATAAGTAGGATCTTTAAAAGACACTACTCTTGCTATAGTATATATATTGTTATCTTTCAGCTTTTTCATAAATTTGTTTATATCTTTTATTGGAGATCTTCTATTAGCATTTGGATTATATTTTTCTCCTGCCTCCATTTTAAATAAAAGTGTTCCATCATCTTCTTTTACATCTATTACAAAAGCATTAATCTTAGTCCTTTTAGATAGAGCTATAAGGTCATCTACTCTCTTTGTTAATGCAGCTGAACTGCTTGTTACATATATTCCTCTTACTTCTCTTCTTTTATTTTCAGGATAATTCTTCTTTTCAATTGGAGAAAAATCAAGATTCTTCCATTCTTTAGGAAGAGTTGCCTTTAAACTATCTGCCAGTTGATTATTTTTTATCCAACCAGTTCTTTTTTCTCTATTTTTATAATATGATATCTTTTCCCAGTTTTCTACAGTAGTAGTTTTTTGAACTTCTGTTTTTCCATCTGGTTTTTTTACAGTTTTTTCTTTTACTTTTTCTACTTTTTTTACTTCAAGCACTTCTACTCTTGTTCCAATTTTAATATTATCTTCTGCTTTAGGAGTTATTTTTGTATCTTTAAAAATCCTTATATTTCCCTTGGCATATTTATATTTTTCCTTTATTGCTTCAGAAGATTTTTCTGTATTTTCAACTTCTTTTGCAGTTGATAATTTTTCATTTTCTTCAGTTATTTTTTCATTTTTTTGTTTTTCATCATTTTTTACATCTACTTCTTTATCATCTACTTTTTTATCATCTATTTCTTTTTCTACTTTTTTTACATCTTCTTTCACTAATTTTTCCATCTCTGCTTTTTCAGTTGGCACTATCTGTTCTCCCAAAGACATACCTTTTGTAATATCCACTGTTGCAATCAGAAATACTATATAACAAAATATAGAAAATAATACCTTTCTGATAAACCATATCTGTTGCTTTGTTCTTTTATGTTTCACTTAAATCCCTCCAAAAAATTTCACGTATTCGCTTTTACTATTTTATACCATTTAGGGAAATTTATCTATATTGAAATTTAATTCATCATATTTTCTGAATTGAAATATTACTTTTTTAATGTTATGATTATGTATACTTTAAATAAAGATGGTGAATTTTAAATGAAAAAAGAAATTTTAATAAAAGAACTTGATGCTCTTAAAAATACTTACAATTTCAGACAACTAAAAGAATGCAATAATTCTCTTGTAAATCTTTCATCTAATGACTATTTAGGACTTGCAAGGGATAGAGAGCTGCTAAATGAATTTTATTCTAAATATTCTCCAAAGCTTTCTTCAAGTTCTTCCAGACTTATAGATGGTTCATATCCTGAAGTCATGAAGCTGGAAGAAGAGCTAGAAACCATTTATGAAAATTCAGCTATATTATTTAATTCTGGCTTTGATGCTAATTCTTCTATAATTGAAACATTTTACAATAAAAAATCTTTAATTCTTACTGACAGACTAAATCATGCCAGTATTTATGATGGTATTCTCAACAGTGAAGCTGTTTTTATGAGATATAAACATCTAGATATGAAAAATCTTGAAAATCTTCTCATAAAATATAGAGATACTTATGATGATATTCTTGTAGTATCTGAAACTGTCTATAGTATGGACGGTGATATGGCTGATTTAAAAGAACTTATCAACTTGAAGAAAAAATATAATTTTGACCTTATGATAGATGAAGCTCATTCTTATGGAGTTTATGGCTATGGTATAGCTAAAGAACTTAATGTTGTGAAAGATATTGACTTCCTCATCATTCCATTAGGAAAAGGTGGAGGTTCAGTTGGAGCATATGTTATTTGCTCTCAATTGATTAAAGATTATATAATCAATAAAAGCAGAAAATTTATCTATAGTACTGCACTTCCTCCTGTAAACCATATGTGGAATCTTTTTATATTAAAAAAAATACCATATTTTAAAAATAAAATGGAAAAGCTTCAGGAAATTAAGGAATATACTCTTAATCTTTTAAGAGAAAATCATATAGATACTGTATCTTCAACTCATATTATAAGTATAGTAATAGGTAATAATTCTAAAATTATAGAAATAGCTGAAAATATGAGGAGAAAAGGATTTATGCTTTATGGAGTAAAGGAACCTACAGTTCCCAAAGGAACAGCCAGATTTAGAATAGGTCTGAATCCTCAACTTTCAAAAGAAGATATTTTAAGATTTGTAAAGGAGCTAAAATATGAAATTGATACTGTTTTTTAATGGTTGGGGAATGGACGAAAACATTGTTTCTCATTTAGAAATTCCTATTGGCTATACTTTAAAAATAATAAATTTTCCATATAATTTCGATAAAACTATTTTAACTCAATATGATGATATTATTTTTATTGGTTGGTCTTTTGGAAGTTATTATCTTGCTAAATATTTACTTGAAAATAATATAAGATCAAAAAAAATAATATCTTTAAACGGCACTCCAGAAACTATTGGCAAAAATGGAATTTCTGAGGGAGTATTTAATCTTACTCTTGATACTCTTACCTCTGATACTTTACAGAAGTTTTATGAAAATATGGGAATTGACAATACTTTTTCCCCAAGTAAAAAAAATTTTAAAGATATAAAAGATGAGCTACAATATTTTAAAAATAATTATATTCCACTAAAAAATATATTTACTCATGCTTTTATTGGAAAAAAAGATAAAATAATTCCTGCTTTGAGGCAAAAAAAGTATTTTGAATCAAATAATGTTAATATCACTGAACTTTTATGTGGACATTATCCTTTTTCTGTAATAAAAAGCTGGAGTACTTTGATTGGAGAGTAACATGACTTTTGATAAAAATTTTACTACTTATGATAATAATGCTATAGTTCAAAAAAAAGTAGCTGCTAATTTAAGTGAATATATAAAAAACGATATTTCTCTATCTGGAAATATGAATAAAATCATTGAACTTGGGTGTGGTACAGGTATATTTACTAAAGAATTCCTTTCTAACTTTACTCCCAAACACCTCACTCTTAATGATTTTTTTGATGTAAGAGAATATTTAAAAAATTTGAATTATAATGAATTTATTCAAGGAGATATTGAGATTATCACTCTTCCAAAAGCTGATATCATTATTTCCAGCTCTGCTTTCCAATGGGTTAGCTCCTTTGAAAAATTAATAAATAATATTTCAGCTTCAACTAATAATTTGGCTTTTTCCATTTATACTAAAGGAAACTTAAAAGAGATATATGAACACTTCAATATTTCTTTAAATTATTTAGAAAATGAGGAAATTCATCAAATATTAAGAAAAAAATTTAAAAATATAACTTCAAAAAAAGAAACAATAATTCTTAAGTTCAATACTCCTTTAGAAGCTTTAAGACATCTTAAAAATACTGGTGTTACTGGTTTTCAAAAAACAAGTATAAGTAAAATACGTTCTTTTAGCAGCTATACTTTAACTTATGAAATAAGTTATTTTATTTGCAAGAATTAGATTTTTTATAATTTATATTTTTAAGAGTGAATAAAAAAGATAATTTTATTAATTTTAAAATTTAATCTCTTTTTTACTTACTCTTTTTTTATTAAAAAACTAAATTTTAAGAATATAACTTCAAAAAAATATTTAAAATATCTATAAAATATAGTATAATTTTAAAGTATTAAAACTTTAACAAGGGGGAATAATGAAGAAAATTATTATTGCTGCTGCTCTTATAATAAGTTGTGTGAGCTTTGCAGAAACGTCAAAAAAAGAAAAACCAGTTTTAGAATGGAGTGTTCAGCCTCAATTAGGAATCATTAAAGGAGATTATTACAAAAATGAAAAAAGATTCCGTCAAGGACATCTTGGAACTTTGGAAGTTGTAAAAAAAGATGGAAAAATTGTTTTAGTTGAATTCAATGAAATGACTAGACCTAATTACTATAATCGTTATTTTCAAAATGTATCAAAGCGTATGTCTTCATATAACTTCAAAATGGGAGAAGCTAAAGGTGCTGCTTGGATACAAGGAGTATTAAAAACTGAAAAGCAAATGATGGACGAACAAAGACTAACAGGAGATTTCGATACAGTTGCTGGAGCTTCTAACAGTATTCAGCAATCTATGGTTCCATTAGCTGCCGAACTTGCACCACAAACAGAAAAACCTTCTAAAGCTAAATTTTATAGTATAGCTGAAGACTTGGGAAAAGGGATTACAGGAAGATTAAAAGTTGTTGTTGAAGATGGAAAAATTATCTCTTGCAGATATGATGAAATATTTGCAGATTCTCCAGAAGATATCAAACTTCCTAGACAAAAACAATACTACAGACAATCAAAATATGAAAGTGTAGATTTTGATGAAGATTCTCGTATTGGATTTAATATTCAAATGGACGAACTTAATGACAAAGTTGTAGCTACTCAAAATATGCTTGATCTTACAGGACTGCCTGCTACTGAAGAAACTGGAGATTATAAAAAATCTGGATTCACTACTCGTAATACTGCATGGGACAATTATTTAAAACTTGCAGAAAAACTTCAAGCTGAAATGAAAAAAGATAAAGTAATTAAATAGAAATAATTTTTCAAAAATATTTTTAAAAAAAAGATTGACTTCAAAAATATGTTGTGATATCATTAGCTTATTAAAAAACAAAAAGGAGGGTCATCATGTTGAAGGCATTAAAATTGAGGAACAGGAAATATACTACAAATGCATATTCTATCTTTTTTAATGAATCTGATAACATTATGGCTTATTCTAAAAAAGATGTTTTTTTAAGGCATAGGTAATAGTTTATTTCCTAGAAATATTTTGAAGATTAATATAATTCAATTTATAACTAAAGATATGAGCTATATTTCTATTAAATAAGACATCAGCCATATCACTGTGTATTTTATATTTATAAAATATTAACAGATCAGCATTAAAAAATTCGCTGGTCTGTTTTTTTTATACAAAAATATATTAAAAAATTATAAATATATTAAAACTAAAAGGAGGAAAAATTTATGAAAAAATTATTTTGTGCAGTTATGTTATTACTTATGGGGATTGTTGGAAGTGTAAGTTTTGCCAAGGAAAATAAAACTCTTTATGTGGGTACTAATGCTGAATTTCAACCATTTGAATATCTTGAAAATGGTAAAATAGTTGGATTTGATGTAGAACTTATGGAAGAAATTGCAAAATTAATTGGAAAGGATATTGAATGGAAAAATATAGCTTTTGATGGACTGCTTCCAGCTCTCCAAGCTAAAAAATTAGATGTAATTATAGCAGGAATGACAGCTACTGAAGAAAGAAAAAAATTCGTTAACTTTTCACAAACTTATTACACATCTAATCAAATGATTTTAATCAATAAAGAAAATCCTGTTGTTGAATCATTTGACAAGCTTGCTGGATATAGTGTAGGAGTTATTCTTGGATATACAGGTGATATTGCTGTAAGTGCAATAGAAGGAGTCAAAGTTCAAAGATACAATGGAGCAGCTGAAGCAATAATGGCTCTTAAAGCAAAAAAAGTAGATGCTGTAGTTTTAGATTCTGAACCAGCTAAAAATTATGCTAAACAAAACAAGGAGCTAGGACTTATTAATACAGATGTAGCTAAAGAAGAATATGCAATAGCTGTTGGAAAAGATAATAAAGCTCTTGCTGATGAAATAGATAAAGCTCTTAAAGTACTTAATGAAAATGGAACTTATGATAAACTTATCCAAAAATATTTTGGTGATAAATAAACTTAAAAATAGACTATTTTAAAACTTAAGGGAGGCATTAAAATGAAAGAAAAAGTTGTTTTAGCATATTCAGGGGGATTAGATACTTCTGTTATCATTCCATGGTTAAAGGAAAATTATAATTTTGATGTTATAGCTGTAGCAGTAGATGTTGGACAAAAAGATGATTTTGCAGCAGTTGAGAAAAAAGCTTTACAGATAGGAGCATCTAAATTTTATGCTGCTGACAAAAAAGAGGAATTGGTTAATGATTTCATAATTCCTATGCTTAAATCAGGAGCTAAGTATGAAGGAACATATCTATTAGGAACATCTATAGCTAGACCTGTAATAGCCAAGGCACTTGTTGAAATAGCTCAAAAGGAAGGAGCTGCTTACATAGTTCATGGTGCTACTGGAAAAGGTAATGATCAGGTGAGATTTGAACTAGGAATTAAAGCCCTTGCACCAAATATGAAAGTTATTGCTCCATGGCGTATCTGGGATATCAAATCTCGTAAACAGGAAATTGAATATTTAAAATCTCATGGAATAGAACTTCCATTTAAAGAAAATACTTCTTACAGCAGAGATGAGAACCTATTTCATATAAGCCATGAAGGTCTTGAACTTGAAAGTCCTCACAATGCTCCTGACTACAATCATGTACTGCAATGGGTTCTTCCTTTAGAAAAAACAAGCGATACTCCTGAGTGTATATCTATAGATTTTGAAAAAGGTGTTCCTGTAAAACTTAATGGAAAATCTATGTCAGCTCTTGAAATTATAAATTCTTTAAATGAGATAGGAGCAAAGCATGGAGTAGGAGTTATAGACCTTGTTGAAAATCGTCTTGTTGGAATGAAATCTCGTGGAGTATATGAAACTCCTGGTGGAACTATACTTTATTTTGCTCATGAAGAACTTGAAAGATTATGTATGGACAGAGAATCTCTTCAAGCAAAAATGAAGCTTTCTAATGATATGGCAAAATTAATATACAATGGTCAATGGTTTACTAGATATAGAAAAGCTTTGTCAGCCTTTGTTGAAGAAACTCAAGAATTCATAACTGGAACTGTAAATCTTAAACTTTATAAAGGTAATATCCTGCTAAATGGTATGTATTCTAAATACTCTTTATATTCTGAAGAATTTTCCACATTTGATGAAGATACTGTATATAATCAAAAAGATGCTGAAGGATTTATTAATCTTTTTGGACTTCCTATTAAAATAGAGGCTCTTTTAAGAAATAAATAATCTATAAAAAAGAGGATAGGTAAACAATCGTTCACTTATCCTCTTTTGCTATTCATCTATGATATCCAGTTTATATTTTCAAAATCAGTATTTTATTTTTATTGTTTCAAACTCTTATTTTACTTGATAAATCTCCCTACTACTTCTGTATGAGCAGTACCTGGAAACATATCTACAGGCTGTACTTTTTCTAGAGTATATCCCTGTCTGCTGAGTATCTCTGTATCTCTTGCAAAAGTAGATGGATTACATGATATATATACAATCTCTTTTATATTGCTCTCAGCTACCTTTAATAGACTGCTTTCTTCGATTCCCTTTCTAGGTGGATCAAAAATAATTGCATCTACCTTTTCTCCTTTTTTTATAAGTTCAGGCAGTTTATCTTCAACAGCTCCATTTATAAATTCTATATTACTTATTCCATTTTCTTTAGCTGTCTTTATTCCATCATTAGTTGCTGACTGAACTAATTCTATTGCAAATACTTTTTTAGCTTTTTTAGAAAGTATCATTGCAAGAGTTCCAGTTCCAGAATAAGCATCTACTACATTTTTATTTTCAATGTCTTTAAAATAATTTACTGCTGTATTATATAATTTCTTAGTTTGAGGAAGATTTATTTGGAAAAAAGAAAGTGGTGAAATATTAAAACTTATTCCATCAATTTCTTCTGTTATAGTTTTTTCTCCCCATATAAATACATTTTTTTCTCCTAAAGCAACATTAGTTCTCTTAGGATTCAAAGAGATATAAATAGATTTTATTTCATTTATTTTATTTTTAAGTTCCATAAGTATATCTTTATACCTTTTTTCAACTTTTACTGCATTTATAATAAGCACTAGCATTGCTTCATTCTTAGAGTTTGTTCTTACCATTACATTTCTCAGTATTCCTTTATGCTCATTTTCATCATATACAGAAACTTTCTCTCTATTTAATATACTTTTCAGTTCTTTTATTATTTTATTTCCAAGCCTTGAATTAAGTATATTCTCTTCTACTTCAAAAACATCATGGGATTTTCTCTTAAAAAAACCACTTATAATTTCTCCTTTTGATTTTCTAAAAGGTTCTATTATTTTATTTCTGTAATGATATGGATCTTCACTTCCAATTACATCTGCTACTGATACATCTTCTATTTTACCTATTTTTTTAAGAACATCTTCTACCATAAGTTTTTTATATTTCAATTGAGCATCATATTTAAGCATTCCAAAATCACACCCTTGAAAATCCTCAAAAGATATTTTATTGATGTCCTCTACTCTCTCTTCTCCTGCTGAAATTATTTCCTCAATTAATCCTCTGGCATAAGTTTTTTTCACAGAAATTATTTTTACCTTTAATACATCTCCAGGAACAGACATAGGAACAAATACTGCAAAATCATTATAGTATCCTAATCCCTCTCCTCCATTAACTATTTTATCTACCTTAAGTTCAATTATTTCAAACTTTTTTACCATTTTTCCTCCAAAACACCATTCTTATTCTTCAATCTGGAAGAATTTTATGCTGTTAGATATTTCCATCTTATTTTTACTTCTCATTTCTTTTCCTATTTTTTCTAAATCTACTTTAGAATCATACTCTATAATTTTTTTATCCAGATCTTTCTCTATTGCTTCTAAAGTTTTCCTGTCAGTATTTATTGCCATTTCCAATTTTGATATTTTTATCAAAAACATTCCATGTATAAGCCACACTACAACTATAGTAATAAGTACACTAAAAAAAGTCTTTCTCACCTTTACCCTATCCTTTCAACTACTCTCAATTTTGAAGAGTGAGCTCTATTATTGAATTCTACTTCATTTCCCTCTGGAATTATAGGTTTCTTAGTTATCAGCTTAACTTTAGCTTTACCCCCACAGACACATATAGGAAGTCCTGGTGGGCATTTACAAGCAGTTGCTAAATCTTTAAATTTAGTTTTTACAAGTCTGTCTTCAAGTGAATGGAAAGTTATTATTCCTAATCTCCCCCCTATCTTCAGAGAATCTACAGCCTTATCTATAGCTTTTTCTAATACTTCTAGTTCTCTATTTACCTCTATTCTAATAGCTTGAAATGTTTTCTTGGCAGGGTGTTTGGCTGCTCTTTCTGGATAAGCCCTTTTTATTATAGCCACAAGTTCTCCAGTAGTTTCTATTTTTTTTATCTCTCTTGCTTCACAGATAAACTTAGCTATTCTTCTTGAATTTCTCTCTTCTCCATATTCAAATAATATTTTCATAAGAGCTTCTTCGCTGTATTCATTGACCACTTCATAAGCAGACAAAGAATTATTCTGATTCATTCTCATATCTAATTTTGTATCATATCTATAGGAAAAACCTCTTTCTGGATCATCTAATTGTGTAGATGAAACTCCGATATCCATAAGAATCCCATCTATCTTATCATAGCCTGCCATATATATAACTGTATCCAGATTTTCAAAGTTATTTTTAAAAACTTGCCATTTATTTCCATATTTTTCCAATCTTTTTTTAGCAAAATCTATTGCCTGCTGATCTTGATCTATAGAGATAAGCCTTCCTTTTTCAGAAAGCTCCTTTAGTATTCCCTCAGAGTGACCTCCTCCCCCCAATGTACAGTCAAGATAGATACCATCTTTATTTATAACAAGGTTATCAATACTTTCTCTATATAAGACAGGTATATGATATTCACTTATAATTTCTTCCACTCTATAATCAACTCCTGTTTTATTATTTTTAAAATTACAAAAATGTGGGTAACCAAAAAGAAAGTTACCCACATTTAATTAAAGCAGTATTGCAAAAACTACTCTTCTTACTATTCCAAAAAAGATATATGCTATTATAGGTGCTATATCCAGTCTGAAATTTCCCATTGGCAGCAACACTCTAAAGGGTTTCAGAATAGGTTCAGTCAGATTATAAACCAGTTCTGTAAACCCATTTGCTGAACCTGGAGCAAGCCATGAAAGTATCACTCTTATCAATATAAGAGTATTTATAACTGTTATTAATAAATCAAAAATTCTAATGAACATATACATAAATAAACACTCCTTTTTCTTACTATTAAATATTTTATTCTATTCTATTTTGAATTCATAAAATAGTGCTTAGCTTTTGATGTGTATTCCCAACCAGACCATAAAGTCAAAATTATAGGTATAAGCATAAGATAGTAATTATACCATTGATTCCCTACTACAATCATTATTAGAATAACTATCATCTGGCTTGTTGTCTTATATTTTCCAAGTTTTCCTGCTGGAATAACCTCCCCTTTAGCAGCAGCAAGCATTCTTATTCCACTTATAAGAAATTCCCTTGCTATTACTATTATGGACATCCAAGCTGGAATATATCTTAATTCAACAAAAAGTACTAAAGCTGAAATAACCAGTATCTTATCTGCTAATGGATCCATAAGTTTTCCAAAGTCAGTCACTAGATTATATTTTCTAGCTAAATATCCATCAAAAAAATCTGTTAATGAAGCCACTACAAATAATGCAAAAGCTATCATTCTATATACAAAACCTTCAGCATTTGATTCCTGAAGAAAATATATGAAAGGTACAGCCAATACTAATCTTATAAAAGTTAACTTATTAGGTAAGTTCATAATTTGACATCCTCCATAGAATTTATTATTTACTGCTCATTTTCAACTATTGGCCCTATAAAATCGTAATCAAAATTCTGTTCCAACTTAACTTTGACTATTTCTCCAGGTTTTGCTGTTCCATCATTTGTAAGAACTTTACCATCTATCTCAAGAGCCTGCCCTTTTGTCCTTCCTTCCAATAAATATTCACTTTCAGTAGAAACACCATCTATCATTACTTCTACAATTTTTCCTAGCATATTCCTGTTTTTATTTTCAGCAATTTTAGTTTGAAGATTTGTTATCTCTATCCATCTTTTTTCTTTTATTTCCTCTGAAACTTGATTTTCCATATCATAAGCTTTTGTATCTTCCTCTCTTGAATACTTAAAAACTCCAACATAATCAAACTTATATTCTTCAATAAAAGCTTTAAGTTCTTCAAAATTTTCCTCTGTTTCTCCTGGAAAACCTACTATAACAGCTGTTCTTATCACAGCATCTGGTATCTCTTTTCTTATTCTATTAAGTATTCCCTTAATATGATTTCCAGATTTAGCCCTTCCCATTTGCTGAAGTATGTTATCAGATATATGTTGAACAGGTATATCAAAATATTTACATATTTTTTCCTCTGTCTTCATAACATCTATAAGTTCATCAGTAAGAGAATCTGGAAACATATAATAAGTTCTAAGCCATTTTAATCCATCTATTTTTACTAATTCCTTCATCAATCTTGCCAAAGATTTTTCTTTGTACAAATCTATTCCATACTCAGTAGTTTCTTGAGCTAAAAGATTAAGTTCTCTTACCCCAGAAGCTACGAGTTTATTCGCCTCTTTAAGTATATCTTCTATAGTCCTGCTTCTCAAGTTTCCTCTTAATTGTGGAATTATACAATAAGTACATTTTCTGTCACAACCTTCAGCTATTTTCAAATAAGCTGTATGAGAGGCAGTAGTCAGAACTCTGTCAGTTTCAGAATCTGCTAGAAAATCCATCTTTGTACTTTCTACCACTCTTTTATCTGCCAATACTTCTTCTATTACTTTTTCTATTTTATCAATTTCTCCAGTTCCAATTACAGCATCAACTTCAGGAAGTTCTTTTAATATTTCTCCTGCATATCTTTGTGCTAGGCAACCAGTTACTATTATTTTTTTCAAATTTCCATTTATTTTTAAATCGCTTACTTCTAAAATAGTTTCAATTGACTCTTTTTTTGCATCTCCGATAAATCCACAGGTATTAACTATTATAATATCTGCTTCCCCTAATTCACTAGTTACTTCAAAACCTCTTTTATTTACCAATATCCCAATAAAATTCTCGCTGTCTACAAGATTTTTGCTGCATCCCAAGCTAATTAAAGCAAATTTCATTCTTCACCTCATCTAAAATACCTTTATACTAAAGAGAACACAGAAAAGTATCTGTGTTCTCTTGGCATAAAGAACTAAATTTTCTTTTTACTTAAACTAATTTTTCCATTTTCAGTAGAGATAACTTTTACATCAAATTTATCTCCAACTTTTAATACATCTTCCACATTTGCTACTCTTTCATTTGAAATTTCAGAAACATGAAGAAGTCCTTCTTTTCCTGGAAGTATTTCCATAAATGCTCCAAACTTAGCAATATTTACTACTCTTCCATTATATATTTCTCCTACTTCTACATCTTTTACAAATGCATTTACAAGAGTTATTGTTTCTTTCAATACTTCTTCATCTTTTGAGAAGATAGAAACATTTCCATCATCACTGATGTCAATAGTTGCTCCAGTTTTCTCTATAATTCCTTTAATATTTTTTCCTCCAGGTCCAATTAATGCAGCTATTTTATCTGTAGCTATCTTCATTTGATGGATTCTAGGAACATTAGGTCTAAGATCTGCTGGTGCAGAAATAGCGTTATTCATAACTACTAATATCTCATTTCTTGCATCTAATGCCTGTTTTAGAGCTATTCTCATTATTTCTTCTGTTATTCCTGTTATCTTAATATCCATTTGAAGTGCAGTTATACCATTTTTAGTTCCAGCTACTTTGAAGTCCATATCTCCTAAATGGTCTTCAAGTCCCATAATATCTGTTAATACAGTAAATTCTTCTCCCTCTTTAATAAGTCCCATAGCTATTCCAGCTACATGCTCCTTAATAGGTACTCCTGCAGCCATAAGTGAAAGTGATCCTCCACATATAGATGCTTGAGAAGAAGATCCGTTTGATTCAGTTATTTCAGATACTACTCTTATAGTGTATGGAAATTCTTCTTCTGATGGAATTACATAGCTAAGAGCTCTTTCAGCAAGAGATCCATGTCCTAATTCTCTTCTACCAGGTGATCCCATTCTTCCTGTTTCTCCAACTGAATATGGAGGGAAGTTGTAATGAAGATAGAATTTCTTGAAGTATTCTTTTTCTAAATCATCAACTAACTGCTCATCTTCTTTAGTTCCTAAAGTTGTTACAACAATAGCTTGTGTTTCTCCTCTTGTAAACATTGCTGATCCATGAGGAATAGGAAGAACTCCTGTTTCTGCAAATAGTGGTCTTATTTCAGTAGTTTTTCTTCCATCTACTCTATGCTTATGATAAAGGATAGCCTCTCTTACTAATTTTTTCATAAGATCATGATAGTATCCTTTGAATTCTCCAATTACTTCTTCTGGAATATCCTCTTCTTCAACACCTTCATAATTTTCAAGAATAAATGCTTCCATTAATTCTGCTTCCAGTGAATCCACTGCTTCTTCTCTTGCTTTTTTACCTAAAGTAAGAACAGCAGCTTTTAATCTTTCCATTCCTTTTTCATCTATAAAATCTTTTACCAATGGCAATACTTCTTCTTTAACAAAAACTATTTTTTCTTTTCCAGCAATTTTTGCAAATTCTTCTTGGAAAGCACATATTTTTTTAATATTTTCATGAGCAAACATTATAGCAGCAAGCATAGTTTCTTCATCTAATTCCTTAGCTCCTGCCTCAACCATATTTACAGCATCTTTTGATCCTGCAACTGACAGTTCAAGTTCACTTGTTTCTAACTCTTCTGGAGTTGGATTTAAAATAAATTCTCCATTTTTATATCCTACTACAACTCCTGCTACTGGTCCTAAAAATGGAAGATCAGAAAGCATAAGTGCCATTGAAGATCCTATTATTCCTAAATAGTCAGGTGTATTTTTTTCATCATACGAAAATACAGTATTTACAATATGTACATCATGATTAAATCCTTCTGGAAACATTGGTCTTATAGGTCTGTCTATAAGTCTTGCTGTCAATGTTGCATTTGTTGAAGGTCTTCCCTCTCTTTTATTGAATCCTCCTGGAAATTTTCCAGCAGCATAAAATTTTTCAATATAATCAACTGTTAAAGGGAAAAAGTCAGCCCCTTTTCTTGGCTCTTTACTACGGTTTACAGTACTTAATAATACAGTTTCACCATATTGAACCATTACAGCTCCGCAAGATTGTCTTGCTATTTTTCCAGTTGAAAAACTTAGCGTTCTTCCAGCTAGTTCCAATTCAACTTTTTTTTCATCAAACATAAATTCCTCCTAATTATTTTCTTTCTATCTTTATTGAAACTAAAAAGGTAAATAATAAGGAGTAAAAGCAGAAATGCTGTTCACCTTTTACCTCTTACTACTTACAATCTTTTAAGTTTCAGTTTTCTAGTAATTATATCATAGTTTTCTCATTTTTTCCATAGCTTATTATCTAAGTAGCTTCATACTTTTCCCCTATTCCTCTGATTAATATGTGGATACTTGTTTAAAATAATTTTATTGATTAAATTTCTTCTCTTAATCTCATATAACCAATGTTCTAATTCATACAAAAAGCACTCATACATCTAGAGTGCTTCTAATTTTTATTATTTTATTCCTAATTCTTCTTTTAAAGCTTTTACCAGTACCTGAGAAAAATTTATATTTTTTTGTACTGCCAACATATCAAGCCAAGCTGGAATACTTAAAGTTTTCTTCTTATAATTTATTTTTATTAAGGAAGGTTTTATTAATCTTATTGAACTTAGATATTTTTCTTAGCCTCTTTTTAATTCTATCATTCTTTCATCAGTTGAAGTATCTATTTTACTAACAGGCTTTTTATCATTTTTTTCTTTTAATTGCTTTTGTAATAAAAAAGTTAAATGCCAAAATACTTCTTGGTTAATATCAGTCATCTCATGACTACTTCCCAGTAACTCTGGGTGTTTATCAACTTTCATCTTCCATTCTCCTAATTTTTTTAAAATATTTTATAAAATCTTTTCATATTTTTACTTAATCCAGCCTAAATATATTTCTAATAAATTTTCTAAAAAGAAAATATTTTATAATGTTTTAATGTTTCTTTCCTATTTTCCTCGAAATTATAACATCTTTGTTACTAAAAATCAAATTTAAGATATTTCTTATTTTATTTATTATGAAAAATTGCTATAATATAGATTATATGTTAAAGTGTTACTAAAATATTACTCTAGGAGGATTTTATGAAGCGAAAGTTTTTTCTTATTTTTACAATACTTTTCATTTTATTAATACCTTCTAAAAGTTTTTCAAATTTAAAAGCAATAAATAATAATCTAACTTTGGAAGAAGATATTGAAATAGACAAATTAAAAGCACAGATGAAACTTTTGGAAGAAAAAATAGAAATATTGGAAAAAACAAAAGCTATTAAATTAAAAAAAAATAAATCAAAATTTAAAATTGGACTGGCTCTTAGTGGTGGAGGTGCAAAAGGATTTGCACATATAGGTGTTCTTAAAGCATTGGAAGAGCAAAACATTAAAATTGATTATATTACTGGAACAAGTATGGGAGCTGTAATTGCCTCTCTTTATTCTGCTGGTTATACACCTCAGCAGATAGAAAATATTCTTGTTGAAATAAATTGGAATGGATATATAAGTGGAGAACTTGATAATAAAAAAGTTCCTCTTGAAAAAAAATTAAATAGTCATAAATATGCTGCCTCTGTAAGATATGATAAAGAATTCAATCTTTCTCTTCCAAAAGGTTTTGGAAGTACAGAAATGATATATTTAAGATTAAAAAAACTTCTTGCTAATGTAGAGGACATAAATGATTTTGACAAGTTACCTATTCCTCTTAGAATAATAGCAACTGACTTAAATTCTGGTAAAGCTGTTGCTCTTTCCAAAGGAGATTTAGCCAGAGCTATAACTGCAAGTGTTGCTATTCCTACTATACTTGACCCTGTAGAAATTGACGGCAATCTTTATGTAGATGGTTTAATTACAAGAAACCTCCCTGTAGAAGATGTTATTAATATGGGAGCTGATATAGTTATTGCGAGTGATGTGGGAAATGAAGTAAAGGATAACAAGGATTATAATATTCTCAGTGTTATGAACCAACTGGTAACTATACAAAGTGCTTCTTCAACTCAGCATCAGAGAGAAATGGCTACCATTCTTATTTCTCCCGACATTCAGTCATATAATGCTACTGATATGAAAAGGAGCAGAGAATTTATAGCTCTTGGATTTGAAGCTGCTCAGGAAAAAATAGAAGACATAAAAAAACTTCCAAAGAAAGAAAAACCTGTTAAAATTCCTACTGCTGATGATAATATCGTCATTGAAAACATTGTTTATTCAGAGAAATTTTCAAAGGATAAACAGGAGATATTAAACAATCTTTTGGATAAATACAAAAATAAACCATTAACTACTGAGGAAATGGAAGATATAATGTTAAAATTATATGGAATAGATTTTATTAATAAAATCTATTATGAATTTGAAGGAACAACTTTAGTACTTGATGCTGATATTAATCCTGCAAATGTTTTTGGGATAGGTGCAAGTTATGCTACTGGCTATGGAACTACTTTTAATATTGGTACTGAGCTTTCAAATGTAAAAAAACTTGGTAGCAGCAGTACAATAGATGCTCAATTTGGAGATTATCTTGGATTGTCAACTCACAATTTCTTCTATTATGGTGTTTCCAATAAAATAGGAATCTTTGCTAATGCAAGTTATAAAGAATCTCCTCTTTATTTATATGACAACACTAAAAAAATAGCAGATTATACAAATAAATCTATGAGATTTGAAACAGGAATTCTTACTCAATATGATAATCAACTTTTAGCTTCTTATGGTTTAGCCATAAATTATTCAAAGCTTGAACAGGAAACTGGATTTAACTGGACTGAACAGTTTGAATATTCTAAAAACTACAATGAAGCTTTCTTTAAACTATCTCTAGACAGATTAGATGGCAGAACTCGTCCTGTTTCTGGTGTAAAAGGGGAATTAAACTATGTGTGGGGAGGAACTTTTGGAGCTTCTAAATCAAATTTTTATGGTCCTCTTTACCAATTTGATGGCTATGTTCCTATAAATAAAAAGTTTAATTTTTCATATGGGTTCTATGGTGGAGTTATTTCAGGAGATAATATTCTACTTGATCAATATATAAAACTTGGTGGTACTAAAAATAATATCAAAAATAAGGAATTTGCATTTTATGGATATGAAGTACATCAAAAGCTTGTTGATCAGTTTCTTATAGGAAGATTGGGATTGGACTATGAAATATCTACAAATCTTTATTTAGGAACTAATTGGAATATAGGTACTTATAGAGAAGCTAAAGAAAAAAGTGATACTATGGATAAAAATAATAATTTATTATGGGAAGATTATCATCAGGGATTTGCTCTTTCTTTGACATATGAAACAATGTTTGGTCCTATTGAATTTTCTTTATCTAAGGATAATAAAAAAGGAGATGTAATATCTCAATTCAGTATTGGATACATATTTGATTAAAAAAACAGGGAAACTGTACTGCACTCAAATCTTAAGTAATTTAAGATAGTAAACTGCATTACAAAATCCCTGTTTTTATATATTTTATTATTTTATAAACATTGTCATTATATTTTTTATTCCAGCTCCTACATCTATTCCAAATATAGATTCAGCAATCATTTTTGAAAGAACTATTGTTGTTACTATGAGAAACATAGGTTTAATAAACTTAGTTCCTTTTGTTACTGCCATCTTAGCTCCAATTATTGCTCCTACCACCATTATAGCTGCCATTGAAAATGAATAGATATATGCAACTTTTCCCATAGATACAAACATTATAACACTTGCCACATTACTAGAAAGATTTAATATCTTTGCATTTCCACTGGCATTAGTAAAATCTATCTTGAATATTCTAATCATAGCAAATATAAGAAAAGAACCTGTTCCAGGTCCAAAGAATCCATCATAGAACCCTAAAGCAAAGGCCATAACTATTCCCCATTTCACATTCTGTCCATTTAATCCCTCAAATCTATTTTCTTCACCAAGATTCTTATTACGAAGTGTATACAACAATACCATAATAAGAAGAACTATAGCTATTGGATAAAGATATTTTGAATCTATCATTACTACTGTTTTTACTCCAAGTACTGCTCCTATAAATGAAAATATTGCTAATTTTTTCATCAACTGCCAATTGATTTTTCCCGATTGAGCAAATTTAGCACTACTTGCTATTGTTGAACAACATGCTGCAACCTTATTTGTTCCAAGTGCTACATGAGCAGGAAGCCCAGATGCCAGAAAAGCCGGCAGACTTATAAGTCCTCCTCCACCTGCTATTGCGTCAATAAAAGCTGCAAAAAAACAAGCTACCCCTAAAAAAATAAAACCTGATAAATCCATACCTTCCATTAAACCAAACATTACTTCACCCCAAATTTAATTTTGTGTTTTTTATATAATATTGTTACCATACTCTTCTTGTTTCATAGCTTTCTACACTATTAATATAAAAATCCATATCTTGATTAAAGTTTCTTATAAAATCTTTTCTTTTATCAATTTCATTCCATTGTGTATTTACCTGCTGTCTTAAAGCTAGCATTTTTATTTTCAATTCTTTAACTTCTTCAATATTCGGATTTTCCTGAGCACTGAGTTTATCATATCTTTTTACAAGATATTTATAATTTTTAATATAAAAATCTCTATATTTACTATCTGAACCCCAATCACCATCAGGCTTCATCCAAGTATTTAAAGATATTCCAGCTCCTACTCTTCCTCCACTTCCCCAGCCTATTCCTATTCCAGGAGAAACTCCAACAGTAGTACACCCACCAAAAGCTGCCACCATTATTAACCCTACAATATATTTTGCTGTTTTCATAAGTAACTCCTTGTTGTGCTTTTCTTATATTATAAACATAAGCAGACTTTTATTCAATATATTTTTGATAAAACAGCATTTGTAAAACTATATACCAGATGTTTTTAAAATTTCCTTCAAATGAATAAAAGGATAATTCAAATATTTTATAAAACATTCAAATTATCCTTTTCTCCTAAACCTATATAAAAGATTTAAGGATTTCCAGTTTTCCTATTATTTTTAATTCTAACCCTGCTGGAATAAAATATGTATCACCTTTTTCAGCATGGTATTCCTTTTCATTATATATAATTTTACCTTCACCATCTAATATAGAATAAACCTTAAAGTTTCTGTTAATTTCATCTTTAAATTCTCCATCAACAAGATATTTATCTATGTTGAAATACTCTCCTCTTATAAGCTCCTCTTTCTCTGCTCCTGCTAAAAGTATTTTCTTTCTACTTTTATCAGTAGTTATTTCTACATCTCCCTCAAAATCTATTACATCAAGAGCTTTATCTATATGAAGTTCTCTAAGCTTTCCATCTACCAATCTATCAAAGTCATATATTCTGTAAGTAGTATCGGAATTCTGCTGTACTTCACAAATCAAGATAGAGCCTTCCATAGTTGCATGAACAACTCCCGGACATAAGTTTATAAAATCTCCTTTTTTTACTTTTACAGTATTAAACAGACCATCAAACTCTTTTGCCTCTACTCTTTCTTTAAATATCTCTTTTGTTATGCCATCTTTGATTCCAAGTATAAGAGTAGCATCATCACTAGCTTCCATTATATACCAGCTCTCACTCTTACCAAATTCCCCTTCTACTCTTAAAGCATACTCATCACTTGGGTGTACCTGAACTGAAAGTCTGTCATTAATATCTAAATATTTTATAAGAAGAGGAAATTTACCTTTAAATTTTTCTGCTATTTCTTCTCCCAATATATCCTTTCCATATTTTTCTATAAGTTCTATTAAAGATTTTCCTTGAAAATCTCCATTATCAACATATGAAAGTCCTCCCTTATGAGAACTTACTTCCCATGATTCCCCATATAAATCATTATCTGGAAGCTCCATATTTAAAACCTCTTTAAATTTTCTTCCACCCCATACTTTTTTTACAAGATTTTTTTTAAATTTTAATGGATACATCTGTATTCCTCCTACCTCATATTCTTTTCAATTATAAGTGTACAATCTATTTAAAATTTTTTCTATGTATATTTTTTTTCAAAAAAAATTGAAACTTTCTATCTCTATTATAATTTTATTATTTTATTTGCAATAGTTTCAGAAAATACCATATCATGCTCTACAAAAATTATAGTAGGCTGAAATTCTAAGATAAGTTCCTCTATCTGAATTCTTGAGAGAACATCTATAAAATTTAATGGTTCATCCCATACATAAAGATGTGCTCTTTCACATAAACTTTTTGCTATAAGAACTTTCTTTTTCTGTCCACCACTGTATGAGCTTAAATCCTTGTCAAACTGTTCTCTTGAAAAATCCATTTTTCTTAATATCGCTCTAAATAAACTCTCATCTATACCACTATTTTTAGCAAAATCTGAAAGTTTTCCTTTAAGAAAACTTGTTTCCTGTGAAACATAAGAGATTTTTATTCTGCTTCCTCTGTAAAGATTTCCTGTATATTTTAAATCCTCTCCCAATATTAATTTTAATATAGTGGATTTTCCTGAGCCATTTTTTCCTCTTAAAGCGATCCTATCCCCTTTTTTTATAGTAAAACTCACATCTTTGCAGACTTCTTTTTCTCCATAAAATATAGAAATTTTATCTAAAGTTACCATTCTGTTTGAATGATATTCTTCAGATTTTATTTTTAAAGATTCTGAAAGTTCTATATTTTTAAGAAGTTTTGTTTTTTCTTCCAAGGCAGAATTCTGTCTTGCCTCAAGATTTTTTGACCTTTTCATCATTTTAGTGGCCTTTGCTCCTACAAATCCCTTATCTATCATAGCTGGAGCTCTTCCACCATAACTTTTTTTACTTTTCTTTTCCTCTTTTTTATCTGACCATTCTGAAGTTCGTTTAGCTGCCTGTTCTAATCTTTTTATATCTTTCTTTAGCTTATAATTTTTGGCAATTTCAGAATTATCCTGCATCTCTTTGTTTACTTGCCATGATGAAAAATTTCCTTTTTGTATCTCTATATTTGCCTTATTTATTGATAAAATATGATCTATACAATTATCTAAAAATCTCCTATCATGAGAAACCAGAATAAATCCCTTTTTAGATTTAAGATATTCAGCAACTATTTCCCTTCCTTCTATATCTAAATGATTGGTAGGTTCATCTATGAGAAGAAATCTATTCTCTTTCAAAAATAAAACTGCAAGAAGTATTTTAGTCTGTTCGCCATTGGAAAGGGTATTAAATTCTCTATACAATACATCCTCTGAAATATCTAGAAGTGACATCTCTCTTTCAAGTTCCCACATTTGATAATCATAGTTTAAACTATCTATTATCTCTATTGTTTTTAAAGTTTTATCTTTTATCTCAAAAGGAAAATATTCAAATATAACCCCGCCTGAAATACTTCCCTTATATTCATATTTCCCCAGAAGAAGATTTAGAAAAGTCGTTTTTCCTCTTCCGTTTCTTCCAGTAAATCCTAGTTTCCAATCAGTATCTATCTGAAAAGATACATTTTCAAAAATATTATCTGCACTCCCATCATAAGCAAATGTTAAATTTGATATATTTATAAGTGACATACACATCCCTCCTGTGAAATTAATAAAAGCTGCAAGAAAGTTAATTCTTACAGCTCATAAAGTCACAGAAAAAATATACCTCAAAAAAGGTTGTCTGTATATATAAATGAGAGAAAAAATGAATTACTTTCCTGCTAAGGCACATCAAAATCAACGGCAAGACCGCTTGTATGTTTTTTGATACACCATTTAAAATATTAGCAAGAAATTTTCTTCATTCTTTCACCTCCGTTTTTTGTATATTATAATAATTTAATTATACAGATTTTAATTTTAAAAGTCAATATTCTCTCATATCAATTGATTGGTTTTGCTCTCTTAACAGTTTTTCTCAAATAATTTTTCTCTCTTTTCTTTAACTATATCCATACTAAAAATAAACATATAGTTTTTTTAAACTTCAAAATATTCCTATTGATATATTTCTTTTCACAAAAAAAGTGAAAACCATTTTACTTGAATATCTCACTAAAGAAAAGTATACTTAGAATATATTGAGGGAGGTTGAAGTTATATGGCCATGACTAGAGATATTCTAAATCTCATAAAAAACATAACTCAGAACAAAATTAATACACTGGAAGAAAATTCTAAAATTATGGATTTAAGTGAAAGAAGTCTAAGATACAAAATAGATGACTGTAATTATCATTTAAACATATTGAAGCTTCCAGAATTAAATATAAAAAAGGGAATAATTACTTTTTCTTCTACATTAGATACAGTAGTAGAAAAAATAAATGAAAATATCTATCTTTACAGCTTCTCACAAGATGAAAGAGAAAAAATAATAATTAACTTTTATCTTTTTAAAAAAGAGCCAACTACCATAGAAGATATAAGTATATTTCTTGGAGTCAGTGCAGTAACTTTAAAAAATGATATCAAACGTATAAAAAAATATTTAAAGACATTTATGCTGAATCTATCTAATGAAAATAATAAGTGCCTTACTATTACAGGAGATGAAAGAAATATTAGAAAACTCCTGTTGGATATTCTTTTAAAAAACTATGATATCACATTTAAAAATGATGAAATAATAATAACAAAAACATATTATCATGGATTCTTCATTCCTTGGAAAGAAATGGATAACTTCTTTGATAAAGCTATTACTAATAAAGCATATAAACTTTTAAAAAATATACTCAAAGAAAATAATAAAAATATAAGCGATGAAGCTTTTAAAGTTTTATTCTTCTATATTCTTATACTGCTTAATAGATATCAGGATCATGAAATAACTACAATTAAAAATATGAATTTTCTTTCAAATACACCAGAATATTTAGCAGTTAAAAAATTCCTTACTGAATCTGAATTTTCGGAAGGAGAGCTTTTAACACTTACTGAATATTTTCTTGGAAGCAATACTTTCAATTTTGATCATTCGTTTTATGGAAACTGGGTGCAGATTGAAACTTTCATAATGCAACTGATTAAAGAGGTAAGCAAATTCGGCTACTCTGGTTTAGATAAAGATGAAACTCTTCTTGAAGGACTTATCAATCATATAAAACCTGCTATCTACAGAGCAAAAACTGGAATACAGCTAAGTTCAGAGATTTACAACGATTTTAAAGAAAGCTATCCTCTGATATTAAATCAGGTAGAAGAAGCATGGAAAAAGTGTGACTTTCAGGGATTGAATATGTCAAATGAAGAAATTGCATATATAGCAATGCATTTTCAACTTGCTATTAAAAGAGTTAAAAAAAGAGTATTCAAAGATATTCTTATAGTTTGCGGTTCAGGATACAGTACATCAAAGTTTTTGGCAGAAAGTATTCAGGAAAAATTTTCGGTAAATATTGTAGATACTATTCCATACAATATGCTTGAAACTTATAAGAATGTTGAAAATATAGATTTAATAATAACTACTATTGCAAATTTGGAAAGTACTCTTCTTCCAGTAGTAACTGTATCACCAATATTAAGTAAAGATGATATAAGAAAGTTGGAAGCACTTCATCTTTCACAATCTAAAAATAAAATAAAACTATCCAAGCTTTTAGAAATTGCAAAGAGAAATGCAATCATACAAAATGAAGAAAATTTTATAAGAGATATGAAAAGACACTTCAAAAATGAAATATTAGATGATATTTCAAAATCAAGTTTCTTAAAATTTACCGATATGATCAGCATGTCCAGAATAGAAAAAAGAAAAAAAGCTGATAGCTGGGAAGATGCAATCAAAATGAGTGGGGTAAAGCTCATTGAAGAAAATATTGTATCTGAAGGTTATCTTGATGAAATAATAGATCTTATTAATAAATTTGGAAGCTATATGGTAATACAGGAAGGAATTATCCTTTCTCATGCCAGAGGAAATGAAAGTGTATCCAAAACAGGTATAAGTATTCTTTTATTAGATGAACCTGTTGAATTTCCTGAAAATGAAAAAGTAAAACTTCTCATTACCCTTGCCAGCAAAGACAAGAGAGAACATCTCAATGGATTGATGGAATTTATCAATACTTTGAGAGAAGTAAAGCTTCTGAATACTTTAGAAAATTGTCAAACTATTAGTGAAATTTACATAACATTTAAAAATTTATTTAATTAGGGGGAACCAAAATGGCATTAATAAATGCAAATCGTATTTTATTAAACAAAACTATGAAAAACAAAAATGAAGCAATCAAGGAAATGGCAAAATTATTCGTTGAAGATGGAGTTGTAGACAATTATGATGAATATCTTAAATCTTTGATGGATAGAGAAGCTATTGCTGAAACTGCTGTTGGATATGAAGTAGGACTTCCACATGGAAAAAGTATAGCTGTAAAATATCCTGCTGTGGCATTTGCCAGATTAAGCAAAGATATTATGTGGAGCGAAGAGGAACAGGAAACTGCAAAGTTTATATTTATGCTTGCAATACCTACTGCTGCTGCTGGAAATGAACATATCAATATCCTTGTAAATCTTTCTAAAAAAATACTAGATGACGATTTCAGAGAACTTTTATCTAAGTCTAATGATGTAGAAGAAATAATGAACGCAATAAACAACTAAATATAAATTAAAAATATGGGGAGGAAACAAACAATGAAAAAAACTTTACTTGAACTTAGAAAACATCTTTTATTTGGAACTAGTCATATGCTTCCATTCATCGTTGCAGGAGGAGTACTTTTATCACTTGCTGTTATGATGGGAGGAAAGGGAGCTGTTCCTGATTCTGGATTATTAAAAAATATTTCTGATATGGGTATTGCTGGACTTACTATATTCCCTGCTGTTCTTGGTGGATATATTGCTTATTCTATAGCTGACAGACCTGGACTTGCTCCTGGTATGATTGGTTCTTGGATTGCTGTTCAACAATACAGTACTGGATTCTTAGGAGCTATTATAGTTGGTTTCTTAGCTGGATTCATTGTTAATCAATTGAAAAAAATCAAACTTCCAGCAAGTATGAAATCTGTATCTACAATCTTTATCTGTCCTTTATTTGGAACTTTAATAGTTTGTGGAATAGTTATGTGGGTAATAGGAACTCCTATTGCATTGATGATGGCTGGATTAAATGGTTGGCTGACTGGAATGCAGGATGCTAGTAAAGCTGTTCTTGGAGCTATTCTTGGAGGAATGACAGCATTTGATATGGGAGGACCGATCAATAAAGTTGCTACTCTGTTTGCTCAAACTCAAGTTGGAGAACATCCATGGCTTATGGGAGGAGTTGGTATAGCTATCTGTACTCCACCTATCGGAATGGGAATTGCTACATTTCTTGCACCTAAAAAATATACACAAGATGAAAAAGAAGCTGGTAAAGCTGCTATACTTATGGGAATGATTGGAATCTCTGAAGGAGCTATTCCATTTGCAGTATCAGATCCATTAAGAGTTCTTCCATCTATTGTTGTTGGTGGTATGGTTGGAAATATCATTGGATTTATCATGAATGTTATTAACCACGCTCCTTGGGGTGGTTGGATAGTTCTTCCTGTAGTAGAAGGGAAAATAGGATATATCATTGGTACACTTGCAGGAGCTGCTGTCACAGCTATCATGGTAAATACTATGAAAAAACCTATATCTGAATTAAAAGAAGCCATTGAAGCTGAAAAAGAAGAAGAAGAACTTGAATTGGAATTAGATTTTGACTAGAATATAAATAGGGTTGTATGGGATAAATTTATAATAGTATAATAAATAGTTAGTAAAATTTTTGATAAGGGGGAATTATAATGAAAATAGTTGCTGTTACAGCTTGTCCGTCAGGAGTGGCTCATACATATATGGCTGCTGAAGCTCTTAAAAAAGCTGGAGAAAAATTAGGGGTAGAAATAAAAGTAGAAACTCAAGGTGGTATTGGTATTGAAAATGTTATCACTGAAGCAGATTTAGCAAATACAGATTATGTAGTTTTAACTAAAGAAGTTGCTATTAAAAATGAAGAAAGATTTAAAGGTAAAAAAATAGTAAGAGTTAAAATAGCAGACGCTGTAAAAAAAGCTGAAGATATAGTTAAGAAACTTATTGAGCATTACAATTCAAATAATTAATTTGCTTTCACTCAACTCAAATATAAAAAAGCTGCCTTTCATAGGGCAGTTTTTTTATTGTGTTAAAAAAGGACTAGGTCGCAACTCCTAGTCCCAGTGTGACAGCTTATTTTATAACAGTAGTTTTACCTAATAGACTTTATATTCTATCAGGAAAAACAATATTATTATAATTACAATGGTTATATATTTTTCAAAGCGAGCACCCCCTCTCTTTAAGGGATTAAAGCCATCACACTGGTATATAATACCACATTTAAAGGCAAAAAAGAACTATCTGGTTGCGACGGATAGTTCTTTCTGGTGACTCACTTTGTATATACCATTGTTAATTTAATTATATACTAATTTATCAAAAAATACAAAAATAAATAAATCCTGCCTTTGTTTAATTTTCAGCATTATTTAAGTACTCTATTGGATTCAGATACAGCATTTTTCTCCAACCTTGTTTTGAATCATCTTTCAGCCAAGGATAAGGAATCAATGTGACTATTGAATAATGAAGATGATGAGGCTTTCCTGCTGCATTTCCTGTATCTCCTACACTCCCTATCTTCTCTCCTCTTTTTACAAAAGAAAATCTTTTTGTATCTATAGTTTTTAAATGGGCATAATAATGCAATCTCCATTTAGGTCCAAGTACCAATACAACATTTCCCCCTGACTTTAAATTTCCCTCATATATAACAAGTCCTATTGTAGAGCTTAGTACATTTGTGCCAGATTTAGCAAATATATCTACTCCCTTATGAGTTATAGATTTTCCCCATGGATAAAACCAGAAGCTTTTCTGATTGTAATCTCTCTTAGTTCCATTCTCTACAGGCATAGAAAATTTTTGAGGTATGATCATTCCACATATCACTATGAGCAGTAAAAATATAAGTATCTTTGATTTCAGCTTCATCTCTCCCCCTTATTATTCATTTATCTTATTATATTATAACATGAAACTAAATCTTTAAAATAAATTCTAGCAATTTTATACAATACCTTAAATTTTATTTATGTTACTATTAAGATATCTAAAAAAATTAACTAAAGGAGGATTTTTAATGGAGTTTCTAGACTTATTTGAAAATTTCAATATTAATGGACAATTATTGTTATCAGAAAAAACTATTTATTTTAAAGATATTCCTTGGTCTAAGCACCCTACATTTGAAGGGGTAGAGTTAAAGCATCTGCTTACCTCAAAAGAAACATCTGGGGAGTTCAGCTATCATTTAGTAAAAATAGCTCCAAATAAAAAAATTGGGAATCATGTTCATGAAACACAAGTTGAAACTCATGAAGTAATAGCTGGAAGTGGTATCTGCATAAATTCTGGAAAAGAGTTCACATATAAATCAGGAAGTGTATCTATTTTCCCAATGAAAGTACCTCACGAAATAACTGCTGATGAAAATGGCTTGTATATATTTGCAAAGTTTATTCCCCCTCTTCTTTAAAAAAATGAATTCTATTAATAGAAGACCGATATTCTAATGGTGTCATTTTTACTATTTTTTTAAAATTTCTTATAAAGTGGCTTTGATCATAAAAACCTGTGGTTAAAGCCACTTCTGATGTTACAAAAGATTTTTCTAAAAGTTTCTGAGCCTTTCTTATACGATTTTGTATCTGAAACTGATGTGGAGTAAGTCCTATTCTTTTTTTAAATTTTCTTATAAAATTAAACTTGCTTGAAAATGCAATATCTGCCATTTCATCTATAGTTAAAATATTTTCTGGAAATATTTCCAAATATTTCTTTACTTTTTCCAACTCTCTATCTCTATCTTCGTCAATATTTGTATACTTTTCTAAAATTTTTAATCTATTTGAAAGTAAGTCAGCTTCTTTTTGAGATATTCTCTTACTTCTTAAAATATTTTCCAATATAGGAGATATTATCTTCTGAATTCCTGCAATTCCTTCTTTCTTTAATAAATTTTTATTTATACATATATTTAAAAGAGAATATGAACTTAAAGATTTTATTTCATGAGGAACATATGGGGGAATTATAAAAATTTGATTTGATTTGTAATTGTAAAACTTTTCTGATATTCTAAGATTTATTTCACCATTTAATATCATTCCAATAATAAAAACAGATATATGATTATGCAGAGGGTAGGTATCTACAGTATTTTCACTTATGACTAATTCTATTCCAGTATTCAAATAATGGAAAAAATCTATCTTTCTTTTTTCTGACATTTTCCCCTCCTCATACTTTTAATATCCTTATTTTTATTATACTAAATATTCTTTGATTTTATTAGTGTTATCTGTATATCTTTTCTATTTATTTAAAATCTGCTTCCTTTGGAATATTTCCCTTAGCTGTTATAGCTATAAATTTTTCAACTGCGTCTTCTATTTCTTTATCATCTTTTAAATTTAATGCTTCATCTAATAAAGTTCTAAATACATTTTCAAGCTGATAATCATAATAGTCATATTTATTTATCCATTCTGCCAATCCTTTTAGAAATTCGTTTAAATTATCATCTTTTTTAAAAAATTCAGTTAATTTTTTAGCATCATTCATTGTAATTATTTCAAGATTATGTTGCCCATGAACAAAACTATGAGCATATAGCAATGGATATATTGTCTTACTCCAGCCATATTTTTCTACTATACGAGCAAAACTTTCCTCAAAATAACTTGGCTCCTCATGATCTGGGTCTGTACTTTGAAAAAGTTCTGCATAAAGAAGTACATCTTCCTCATTAACCAAAGCCAATTCTGTTGCAAAAAATGAACCTCCAGCAGCCTCTTCATCTAGTGAAACTTCATCTTCTGGCTCATTTAATTCTATTATTTTCTTCACTATTTTACGCATAAATGGGTGCAGTTCTTTATATTTCACAGCTTCTTTTGCAAAATATTCTTCTATAACTCCCATTGAATCATCTTCATTTTCAAAATCTTCCCACAAAATATCAAAATACCAGTTGTAATCATCTTGTTCTGATTCATCAATACCCTTTAATATTAATTTTAGTTTCTTTTTAAGCCATTCTTTTGTAAGCTCTGCCATTATGTATCCCTCCTAGCTATATTTATTCCTATGGAGAAATATTACCATGCTTTCTAGTTGCATACAAGAAAGGCTTCCTTGCTTTTTGTCAATCCTCAATTGCCATAGTCTTTCTTTTCTACATTTACCTTAAAAATTTTCATTTTTAATTTTTTATAATAAATCAAAATAATTTTATATACTTTTTTTTATTACTATAAATATATTTTTATGAAATTAACCTTTATATTTAAATAATAATTGTAAAAACATAGAGTATCAATTCAATTTATATGAACAATTTTTATTTATTAAATATAATATTTTATAAAGAATTAATATTTTATAACGAACATTATTTATTTAAATTTGAGTGCTATATTTATCTTTTATTTTAATATAAAATTAGATAAAGTTAATAGTTTAAAAGGAGATTTTTTTATGAGAGTAGTATTAAAGTATGGTGGTTCAAGTGTAGCA
>OKRR01000096.1_pt1 | contig 93609 bp, 110 predicted proteins | sample 1601211 | NCBI WGS metagenome assembly OKRR01 (sample SAMEA3541525, study PRJEB24748) | human gut metagenome | biome: human gut; feature: human-associated habitat; material: faeces | place: China | collected 2012
TTTAATTCAATAGCTTTATTATAATCTTTAATAGCTTCCTCATAATTTTTTAAATCATACTTAAAATCACCACGACTATTATAAAAGTCATCATTATTTAGATTTAGCCTAATTTTTTCATCTAGCTCTTCTATTTTTTTTAAAATATCTTGATTATTTTTCTCCATTTTCTTTCCCCCAATTTAAATATTCTGCTATTTATTATACAACATTATTAAAGGAAATTAAAGAATATAAATATTTATCATATAAAAAAAGTGTACTATTTGAAGTACACTTTTTGATCAGAGGCTATTACAAAAAATATTTTTTTATGTTAAGATATCTATATCAAGGAATGAGGAGGAAACAGCATAAAAAATATGGTTGATTTTTAATCATATATATGCTAATATCAAGTATGATTGAAATAAAACAATCAGATGTAGGGAAAACAATTTATTGTTCTAAATGTAAGGAATATATTGCAAAGATTGATAGAAATGGCTGGTTACAATTTCCTTTCAGTGTTAAGGTAGCTAGTGATGGAGAAAAATTTAAAGTAAAATGTTCTTGCAAAGAGGAAATAATTTTAAAATTAAATAAACTTTAAGACTTTAGCAACAAAGAGTCGGGATTGCAGTAATGCGTTCTCGGCTCTTTTATTTTTTGGAAAATTTTCAGGAGGTGAGAAATGGTTAATACAATATTTATTTTTAGTGCAGGAGTTATTATAGGAATGGCTGTATCTATCATATTTAGAGAATTATATAATCTCAAAAATAAAAAATAATCAACTTTTTTAAGTTTAAATGGATAAAGTGATAAGCTTTGGGATAGGGGGTGGCAAGACTTAAAAAAGGGAGGTGTATATGATAATAGATTCTAGTAGACTTGAAGTAATTGGAATAGATAGAATTATGATAAATAACTTTAAGATACTGAACTTTGAAAAACTGGAAAAGAAAGAAATAGTAAATAAACAAGAGTATATTGAAAGATTTGAGATAAAAGAAAAGGGTTTTCATTTAGTCTATTCTAATAATTTAAAGGCTACTGGCGAAGTATATAGCTTCTCAACACTTGAATTTAATGCTAATAAAATTAAAGCAGAACATAATATTTATAATTCAAGTGTTAAAGAAGTTTATGAGTGCTTGAAAACAATTGTTTTGAATCTTAAAAATGGAGGAATTGAATTAGATCTAACAGAAGCGAAAATAAGAGAACTTGAAATCAATATAACATTTGAGAAAGACTATAGAGATCTTCAAGAAGTTATATTGCTCTTGATTAGAGCTAATCATCAAAAAGCTCTTGGTATGTATAGTGCAACAGATGCAGATATACCAGAACAAATAAAAAGAGATAGAATTATATATTTTAATGCAAAGTTTCCTGAAAGCAGAAAAGAAAATACTGGAAAAGTTATTAAGATTTATGATAAAAGTTTTGAATTATTCGCTAATCAAGATATTTTTCTTGAACAAAAATTAACAAGAATAGAGGTACTCTTTGGAAGAGATTACTATAGAAACATAATGGAAAAAATGAAATTGGATAACAGTCTTAAAGTATTCTTAACTAATGACTTTTTAAGACAAATATTTCTTGAAGCACTTGATTATGAATTAAAAGTAAAACCTTCAAAGCAGATAGAAAGAATAAAAAATAAATTAATATATGATTTTATTAATTTTAGAAGAAATGAAAAAGTAAAGAGAGTGGAAAGAAATAAACTTAAAAAAATTGGAAAAAATATACCAGATCATTTAAAAGAGGAAAGAGGTGTATTTGAATATCTAAAGAAAAATTCATGGATATTTGACTGGAAATTCTTATATGAAATTTGTCAAAAGCAAATAAGTATTAGACACAGAGAAATGTATGAACAGCAGTTAAAAAAGTATATGGATACCAAAAATTATGAAAAATATCAAGAATTAATAAATCTAATTTTTTTTACCAGCTAAACTAATATAGCTGGTACCCTCTCGAAGCTACTTAAAGCCAGAATTAATCAGCTCTAAAAATAATTTTTTTAGTTAAGAAAAACTTAGACTATTCACTACAGTTAATTACATAGTTTTTATATCTTTTCAATATTATATCTTTTTTATCTTTTAGGAGGAGGTGAGAGAGATAGCAGCATTAACAAAAAGTAAAGAATTTGAAATCCGTATGAGATATGAATATGGTGAAGATTTAAAAAGCTTATCTTTTATCTATAAAGTATCATACAATACTTTGAAAAAAAGAAAAGAGAAAAGTGAGCTAAAAGGAGATGCTTGGATTAAAGGAAGTAGAGTTGCACATGCTTATGAGTGCTATGCAGATGAAGCAGAAAAAAGAAAAAAAGAAATTGAAGATAGAATAAATGATTCAGCTCGTAGAGAAATTAATCAGATTCAAAATTTGATTGATGATGCTTATGGTGCAGAAGAAATTGTTATAGATGGAGAGCTTGAAGTAGCTATATCAACAAGAGTACCACGAATACAAACAATGCTTGGACTTAAAAGAAGTATTGAGAATATACTTGGAGATAAAGAAAAAGCAGAGATAGAAAAAATTAAAATTGATGTTGAGTTAAAGAAAGCAGAACTTGAAATGAAGAGGATAGACTTAGAGTTCAAAAAGAAAGAAGCTGAAGATTATTTGAAGGAGGAATAGTGGCAATTAATAAGATATGCAATAGATGTAGAGCTAAACATCCAATAGGAACTCAGTGTCCAAATGGTTGCTATGTTAAAGCTAAGAAAGAAAGTAATAAGTTTTATGATAAATATCAGAGAAAGAACAAAGATATATATCATTCTAAACAGTGGGAACTTATAAGAAAAGAATGCCTAAGCAAGTATGATAATCTTTGCTTATATACATTATTCAAGTATGGTAAAGCTGTTCCAGCAACTATGATACATCATATCATAGAAATTAATGCTGATCCTAGCAAAGCATATGACATAGAAAATCTTATTCCGTTATCTGATGAAGCACATAGAGAAGTTCATCACAGATATAACATTGAAGATATAAAAGAAGTACAGCAAGAGCTAAAGAAATTTAAAAGACTCTATATAGAAAGATATTTAGAGGGGTAGGGGGATATAAAAAAGTTTTGGGAAGTGCTTCCAAGACCGCATCCCTTAGTGAAGTTTTCACAAATTTCTAAATAGAAAATTTTCTGAATAAAAATAAAAAAGGAGGGAAGAAATGGGAGCAAAGAAACCTCTCTCAACTCAAAAAGGGAATTTGATAACTGAACAGCAAAAACAAAAGGAACTAGAAGAAGCCAAGTTGAAATTTATAGGAAAGGAACATTTAAAGAAAACTCCTGAATGGCTTATTAATGACTATGCAATTAATGAATGGAAAAGACTTGTCAAAGAATTACAAGAAAGTCCAACATTCAATAATCTTGATTATAACAATCTAGGAGCTTACTGCAATGCATTGGCAAAGTATGCAGCTATAACTAAAGAAGTAGGATTGAAATTTAGAATAGGAAAAGAAATCAATAACTTGACTACCTTGGAATTGAAGTGTTCTGATGAGGTTAAAAAATATGCTTCTTTATTAGGATTAACGGCAGAAGGAAAACTGAAACTGATGTTTGGAGATACACAAATAGATAAAAATAATGTAAAGAATGAATTTGGAGATATTTAATATGACTATTAAGAATGAATTAATTGAATATGCAATAGATTGTATAAGTGGAAATATAGTAAGTGGAGAGAAGCATAAATGGGCTTGTGAAAGATTTTTAGAAGATATAGAGAGAAATGAATGGAGATATATCTGGAATGAAGAAAAAGCTCAAAATATAATAACTTGGTTTACTTATTTGAAACATTCAAAAGGGGTATTAGCAGGACAGCCTATCAATCTTACAGCATGGCAAAAATTCATTTTATGTCAAATTTATGGTTGGGAAGATAAAAAAGGAGTTAGAAGGTTTAAAAAAGCATTTGTTGAAGTAGCCAGAAAAAATGCAAAAACACAAATGCAGGCAGGAAGCCTTTTATATGAAATCTCTGTAGTTGCTACTAAAAATAATGAAATTGCTGAAACATTCTGTGCAGGAACTAAAAGAGAACAATCAAAACTCCTTTTCAATGAAGCTCAAAATATGCTTCGTGGAAGTATATTATCAACTAAATTCAAATTGACAAGAGATAAGATAGTTTATGTTAAAACTAATTCTTTTCTTACTCCATTAAGTAAGCAAGATGGAAAAAATGGAGATGGAACTAATCCTGCTGTCTTAGTATTAGATGAATACCACCAGCACACTACTACAGAGTTCTATGATCTTGGTTTAGGAAGCAATTCAAAAGAACCTTTACTATTCATCATAACAACAGCAGGAATGGACTTGAATGTTCCATGTTATGTGCAGGAATATAAATATTGCTCAAATGTTTTAAATCCTCATTCTGACACAGTTAATGATGAATATTTTATAGATATTTATGAAGCAGATGAAGAAGATGATATCTCAAATATTGATACATGGAGAAAAGCAAATCCTATAAGAGCATATTATCAAGAGGGATTAGATAAGCTTGCATCAGATTTCAAAGTAGCAAAAGATATTCCAGAAAAAATGGTATCTTTTAAAACTAAATGTTTAAACTTATGGCTTCAAGCTAAAGTAAATGGATATATGGATATTAATAAATGGGAAGCCTGTGAAGTAAAAGAAATCCCCTATGATTTGAGAGGAGCTGATGTGTATGTAGGATTTGATATGTCAGCAAAAATTGACCTTACCTCAGTATCGTTTATATTACCTGTTATGGATAATGAAGTTCCTAAGTATGTATTGTACAGCCATTCTTTTATACCAAATGAAGAAAAATTAAGAGAAAGAATAATGGTTGATAAGGTTCCATATGATAGTTGGGTACAGCGAGGATATGTGACAATTACCAATACTCCAATAGTGGATCAGGAAGCTGTAATGAGATATGTTATAGATTTTTGTGAAGAGCAGGAATGGAATATAAAATCTTTATGCTTTGATCCTGCAAATGCTTCTAAACTGATGATGGATTTATCTAATAAAGGTTATGAATGTATAGAAGTATATCAATCATATAAATCTTTAAATGAAGCTACGGCAGGATTTAGAGAACAAGTATATAGTGAAAATGTTCTTTATTTACCTAATCCAGTACTTACATATGCGATAAAAAATGCAGTAGTCAGGCAAACAAATGGATTGATAAAAATAGATAAAGATATGACAAAACAGAGAATTGATCCTGTGGATGCAACTTTATGCTGCTATAAATTAGCACAATATCATGAATTTACATTTGATATGGATGAATACTTAGATAAAGTCAGCAGTATCTATAAAGAGGGAGGTGAGATATGAAATTAAAGAAAATATGGAATAGTATTAAGCAATTGAAAGGAGGTTCACCACTTAATCTGGCAGAGTTAGGAGAATATTTAAAGGAACTTGGTATAAAAGAAGAGGATTTGGAGATACAGCAGGATATATCAGAAACCATTTACTTTATATGTCTAAAACACCTAGCAGAATCACTTGGTAAAATGCAGTGGGAAAAAAGGATTATTACAGAGAAAAAGGGAAAAGAAAAAATCTTTGATAATAAACTTGATATGCTTTTAAACATAAGACCAAATCCCTATATGTCTGCAATAACATTTTGGCAAACTTTAGAATTAAATAGAAATCATTATGGAAATGCATATATTTATGTTGAAAGAGATAATAAAGGTGATATTAGCCATCTTTGGCAGTTACCGAGTACAGATGTAGAAATTTGGGTAGATGATAAAGGATATTTTGGGAAAGAAAATAATATCTGGTATGTTTGGACTGATCAAAAGACATCTATGAGGTATTCTTTTTCAAAAGAGGATGTTTTACATTTTAAAACACATATGTCATGGGATGGATTGGCAGGAATGCCTGTTAGAGACATAATAAGAGCCCAAATGAATATTCAAAAAAGTTCTTTAAAATTTCTCAAAAAGATATATAACAGTGGAACTCTTGGTAGTAAAGTGATTGTTCACTATGCTGGGGAAATGAAAAAAGAAAAGGCTCAACTTCTTGTGAAGGATATAGAAGAATTTGCTAAATCAAAAACTTCTGGAGCATTTATACCTTTACCTCATGGAATGCAGGCACAGCTATTAGATATGAAACTAGCAGATGCACAGTTTTTTGAAAATAATAAAAATAGTGCCTTACAAATCGCAGCAGCTTTTGGTATAAAGCCGAATGTGGTTAATGATTATACGAAATCTTCTTATAGCAATTCAGAGACTCAACAGCTTGATTTTTATGTTAATACTTTACAGCCTTTATTTCTGTCCTATGAACAAGAATTGACATATAAATTAATGAGATATAGTGAATTGGAAAAAGGTTACAGATTAGCAATAAATGAGAATACATTATTTAAAATGGATAACCAGACAAAAGCATCTGTTTACTCTGCATTTGTACAAAACTTTATAATGACTCCAAATGAAGCTAGAGAAGAATTAAATCTTCCTTATGTTGAAGGAGGTGATAAGTTAATTGGTAATGGCAATGCTATAACTCTTGAAAAAGCAGGAGATCAATACAATAAAGGGGGTGAAACAAATAAAAATTCAATTACAAAATAAAGGAAAAAATGCTGGTTATTTTGAGTTAAAAAATAAAAGCGAGACAAAGGCAGAATTATTAATCTATGGAGACATTGAAAGCGATAAATGGGATGATAGTGATGTTACTCCTAAAGAAATAAAGGATTTACTTGATGAAGCGAATGGAAAAGAACTGGATATCTATATAAATTCAGGGGGAGGTAGTGTTTTTGCTGGGATAGCAATATACAATATGCTGAAAAGATATTCAGGAGTAAAAACTGTTTATGTTGATGGATTAGCAGCAAGTGCAGCATCATTTATAGCAATGGCAGGAGATACTATTATAGTACCTAAAAATGCTTACTTGATGATTCACAGAGCTATGACTATTGCTTTTGGAAATATAAATGATATGCATTCTGCAATAGAATTATTGGAAAAAATAGATAGTACAATTGCAGATATCTATATGGAGAAAAAAGCAGAAAATGAAGAAATAGAAAAAGAAACTTTTATAAATTTGATGGATAAAGAAACTTGGTTGACAGGAACAGAGGCAGTTAAATATTTTAATATTACTGTAGGAGAAGCATCTGAAACAGTGGCTTGTATAGATGAAGAGTATTTTAATAAGCATAATGTACCTGAACAACTAAAAGATAAAATTCATAATACAAAAATTGAAAATGAACAAGATAAAAGTAAGATTGTCAATTTTGAAAAAGAAAAATTAAAACTTAAATTAAAACTTGGAGGTAACTAAATGAAACTATCAGATACAATAAAACAACAATTAAAGGCAGCACAAGACAAAGCAACACTATTATTAAATAAAAATGATGCAACAATAGAAGAAATAAATGCAGCAAATTCAGAGATTGATGGGTTGCAGGCAAAACTAGATTTAGCTTTGAAAAATGAAGAAATAGAAAATTCAGCTAGAGCAGGAAAGCCATTATCAGTAGCAGCTACAGTAGAAAATGGGATAAATTCGCAAGCTTACGAAAATGCTTTTTATAATGTTTTAAAAAACAAAGGAAGTTTAGAAGATAGGATGATAATACAAAATGCTTTATCATCTACTACAGATGCAGATGGAGGCTTATTAATTCCAAAAGATCAGAGAACTGCTATTATTGAGTTAAAAAGACAGTATAAATCATTGAGAAACTTAGTATCCACTGAAAGTGTTACTACTTTAACAGGAACAAGAGTTATAGAACAAGATGCAGAAAATACTCCATTTGAAGAAGTAGCAGAAAGTGGAAAAATAAAAGATTTAGCTAATCCTAAATGGATTCCTATTGCTTATTCTATTAAAAAATATGGTGGAATACTTCCAATTCCTAATACATTACTACAAGATAATACTGCAAATTTACAAGCATATATAAATAAGTGGTTTGCTAAAAAAGAGATAGCAACAGAAAATAGTTTAATTGTGGCTCTTTTAAATACATTAACTAAAAAAGCTATAACTGGGATAGATGGTATAAAAGATACTTTAAATGAAGATTTAGATCCTGCAATATCTGAAAGATCTGTAGTTGTTACTAATCAAACAGGATTTAACTGGTTAGATAAATTGAAAGATTCAGATGGAAATTATTTATTAGAAAAAGATCCTACAAATCCAACTAAGAAAATGATAGCTGGAAGAACAGTAGAAGTTTATCCAAATAAGATATTAAAAAAATGATACAACTAAAGCCCCTATTATTATTGGAGACTTAAAAGAAGCAATTGTATTATTTGACAGACAGTTAATGACATTAAAGTCAACAGATGTAGGAGCTGGAGCATTTGAAAATGATCTTACTAAAGTAAGAGGTACTTTAAGATTAGATATACAAAAATTTGATACTGATGCTGTAGTGTTCTTACAAATAGATACTGAATCTGTTCCTGCTGCTTAAGGGAGAGATTATGGGAGAGTTAACTTTAAAAGAAATAAAAGATTACTTAAGATTAGATTCTGACGAGGAAGACAATTTACTTCAGATGCTATGTAAGTACAGTAAAGAAGAAATAGAAGCTTCTACAGGAATTAAAAATAATGAAGCTGGAAATTCTGAAACTTATAAATTAGCTCAACTTATTATAATTGCAGATAGATATGAGAATAGAGATTCAGCTGATTTAGAATTTAAACCAAATAATATACTTTCATGCCTTTATACAAAATTAAAGTATACATAGGAGATTTGATGAATTTAATAAGTAAAATGAACAATAGAATTGAAATATGGAGGAATACCCAAGTTGATACAGACTTGGGTATGACAATAGAACCTGAATTATTAAAAAAAGTATGGGCTGATGTTATTCCACAGCAGTCAGGAAGTATAGCTAATGAAGCTGGAAGCACTATTTCTAATACTACAAAATTTAGAATAAAAATAAGAAAGACTGATGGTCTATACCCTGTCAAGTAGACAATAAAAAAAAGAATGACTAAATGGTTTGAATTCGGTATTCTACTGGACTCAAACCATTTAATTTTTTTTGGATCCTTTCATTGTTGTAAAAATCTATATAATTTTTCACTATTTCAATTGTTGTTTCCATATTTGATACCTTATTTAAATACAATGCTTCACTTTTAAGGTGACTAAAGAATGATTCAATAAGTGCATTATCCCAGCAGTTACCTCTTCTAGACATTGAAACTCTTATCCCATGGCTTTCTAATCTTTGAATATATTTTTCTCTAGTATATGTACTTCCTTGATCGGTATGGATTAAACAATTCTTAGCTAGTGGAAGTTTAAAAAGTTTTTCTAAAGTCTTATCTACAAGTTCAGCATTATTGCTTAAACTTAATTCATAAGCTACAATTTCTTTATTTGAAATATCTTTTACTGCATTTAAATACAAAAAATTTCTTGTTCCAAGTATTTCGATATATGTTGTATCCATAGTTAAAACCTTTAATGGTTGAGTTTCATTAAACTCACGATTTAAAATATTTTGAGCTACTCTAGCTGGTTGATAATGTCTATATCTATATTTCTTTCTAATGACGGATTTTATTCCATTTTCTTTCATAATTCTGTATATTCTTTTATGATTTACTTGATAATTTGTATTTTTATTTACATAAATTTGAAGTCTTCCAACGCCATAAATACCTTTTATCTTTTTATGACATTCAAGTATTAGCGCTGTTATTTCTATATTTTGTTCAGCTCTTTTAGAGAGAGTCCTAGTTCTATTTTTCCATTTGTAATATCCACTTCTTGAACACTCAGCAAAACGACATAATGAGCTTAAAGAATATTTTTTCCTCATCTCATCAATGATTTGAAATGTATTAATTTTTTTACTTTTTTGCTGAGCCCGTAACTTTTTTAAATACTCATTCTCCATTCTCAAATACTCAATCTCTTCTTCAAGAGAATTAAATTTAGTTCTTGGTCTTCCTTTGATGGGACCTTTAACTTTACCACGAGTTTCAAAATCAAAGGCAGTTTCTCCAAGTAATTTAAACTTTTTTACCCAAGCAGCAACTTGGGAATCATTCTTAACATTCATTTCTTTAGCTACAGTCAGATATCCACCGTTTCCTTCAAGATATCGCTTAACTACAGCCAATTTAAATTCTTTAGAATATCTGTTATTAATTTTAGACATAAAAATCCCCCTTAGTTAGACCTTACAACACTATTATATATGTGTTTTTTTCAAATGTCTACCTAAAGGGGATTATACCAGAGTCCAGAAAACTCTCCTTTAATTTTTTATTGTCATTTTATTGTCACGATGGTTTTTTAGTTCTTTCAAACTCTCTTTAAATAATGGTTTGAGAGAAATTCATCTACTACTCCCATTCGTCTTAAATAAAATTGCTAATATTCTTAAAATCTTATTTTTATAAGCTTTGATTATATGTTATTTTTTTGGATATCTTTTTTTCTACTATTTTTTATTTTTTTAAGTCCAATTTAAGTCCAGTCTTTATTTTTATGTAGATTATTTAAAAAACTTAATACTCTTGGACTGCTAGGATCATATAGATGTGAATATGTTTTTAATGTTGTTTCTATGTTTTCATGTCCAAGCCGTCGTGATACTGTTGTTATATCTAAGCCAGCATGTAACAATAAACTGGCATGGCTATGTCTTAAGTCGTGTACTCTTATAACTTTAACCCCTGCTTTTTCTGAGTATTTTTTTATATCTTTTTCAAAAATATATTTGGCAAAAGGAAAAAGTCGAGTGTTCTCATCAGGGCAGTACAACATATTTATATATTTTTTTAATTCTTCCATTATATCATTTGACATTTCAATTTGTCTTTTGCTTCTCGGTGTCTTTGGATCTGTAATAATATCTTTTCCTGAGATTCTTTGTAATGATTTATCTATATTTATTTTATTTGAATTGATAAGTATATCTTTTACAGTTAAGGCAAGTAGTTCACCAATACGCATCCCACTCCAAAACAATACTTTAAATCCAAGTTGAGAGATAGGTTTATCATCAAGCAATTTTATAAATGTTTCAAACTCTTCAACTGTCCAAATTTCCATTTCATCAGCATTTTTCTTTCCCATACTCCCAGCTTTTAAAAATGGATTATATGATAAGCCATGATATTTGACTGCATAATTCATCATTGCACTAAACTGATTATTTAATGTTCTTAAATATGTTTTTGCATATTTCTCTCCATTTTCTTTTGTTAGGCTCATCATTTTGTTTTGCCAGTTTCTGATTAGTGCTGGGGTTATATCACGTACTTTCCTTTTTTGAAAATAGGGGAGTATTTTAATTTCAATTATATTCTTTTTGGTTAAAATTGTATTTTCTTTCAATCTATATGACATATCTTCAATATATACATCATATAGTCCCTTAAATGACATATTTGTTGAATACGCTTTTTTAGCTAAAAATTCAACTTCATATTCTTTTGCTTCTCGACTACTTTTAAACCCTCTTTTCTTTTCTTGTTTTCTACTTCCGTCAGTATCTTGTGTATAAAAACGAGCTGTATATGTCCCGTTTTTTTCCTTATATACTGGCATTATTATTTACCTCCTTTTTCAAAATAGTCAATAAGTCCCATTTTTTCGTTAAAGAATTTTCTATTGACACGCCCTCTAATTATAATAAACCCTTTCTTGCCCATTTCATCATTTATTTCTTTTATTATTTTGTATGCTTTTTGTTTTTTTATTTTACATATTATTGATACTTCATCTGCCGTTAAAAAATCCGCCATTGTGACCCCTCCATATTTTTCATAAAAACTTATAAGTTCTTTATTAATTTTAAAATCGTTTATTGAATAGTTTATTTTTCTATCTTTTAAAACATTTTTAAATATATCTATATAAACGCTTAATTTGAGATTATGAACAGTCAAGGTTGCTAACACTACACTTGAATGTAGTGCTAGCGTTCCAGCTTCATATCTGATAATTGTTAATTCACTTTTTTTGATACTTTGCCCCAACTGCTTTTTATTTAATTTTAAATAATGCCTTAGTATTCTGAAAACAATACCTTGTATTTTTTCTTTTGCTACTCTAATATTACTTTTTTTTACTTTTTCAAGTTCTTTAAATTTTTCTATAAATTGTGGTTGACTATAAGCATTAATCAATAAATCGGTATTTAATAAAATATACTGAGGTCGACCACTTATTTTTCTATCAAGAGTATAAATTTTATTATTATGATTAATATGATAACTTTCAATTTCGACAAGATAGTTTAATAAAGTTTTATCCTTTTTTAAGCCTACTTTTCTAAATTTACCTATATATTCACATTCAATATCATGCATTTTGAAAAAATATAGTATTTTTTCCATTTTCTCCCCTTTTCGCAAGGTTGCGAAAATTATAAAATTTTCACTCTTTCAATTATTCTTTTATCTGCTTTGCCATAATGACCTTTATGAATAGTAATGATAATATTTTTATAAATATCTTTTTTGATTTTATATTTTAAATTTGATTTTTTCTTTTTTTTCATACAAGCACCCACTATATTTTTGATGTCTCTGATACAATTTCAGCTTCTTCAATATTTATATCTTCAAAAAATTTTGAATTATTTTCTTTTGCTTTCCCATCTTCTAAAGTGGCTATTCTTTCCTTGAGTTCTTTTATATATTTTTCTAGTTCTAGGAGTTCCTTTTTATATCCTGCAAGTTCTTGAGGACTTTTATCTGCTTTCAAATTATCCTCATAAAAGAAAATAAGTTTTTGAATATGTTTAGATTTTATTTGCTTTTTAGGCTTATATTCCTGAGCAGATAACTTGCTTGAAACAAATGCTTTTATCTCTTCAACATTGTTTAACCCCTTTTCAATAGCTTCAACCTGTGTATCTATGAATACATTTTTCTTTGTTAACTCTTTAACAGCAGGAATTGATAAATCAGTAATAAATTTAATCTTATCAGGTGCTTGCGTATATAATTCATATCTTTTTGTCAATTCAGATACTTTATCTTTAGTTAGTCCATTTTGTATATACCATTCACGAAAAGACTGGCTATCATCACCTTTTAATGTTAATCTTATCTCATATATAGCTTTACATATCTCATATAGTGACTGAGCGTGTTTTTTAGCATTATCAAGTATAATTTCCTCACGTTCTATAATATATTTTTTATCTCTTTCTGAAATTCCATATTTTTCAAAATCGAATTTTGATTGGTATGATTTTTCAGCAACCAGATTTTTAATATCTGCAAATATTTCCTTTGACATTATTTTATCACCTCCAGCACCTTTTGAAATTCAACACATATAGGGTCAATAATTTTTTGTTTAGTTTCCCAACAAGTTCTGCCACTATCAATTAATTTTGATATAATTGCTGAATGCTTTATTGGGCAAGTTAAAACAATATTTGTACTGTTAAATGCTGTTTGTAGCTCTGTATAATATTCTTTTTCTAGTTTTGTTAAGTGTGACCTATTTGGTACAATAGCTTTTATTTTGTTAACTCCGACTTTTTTTATAAGATCAAATATACCTTGTGTTGTTACTTCATCCAAAAATGTAGGTATAACAATTTTGTCAGCTATTTCAACAAATAAATCATCAAGCTCAAGTACTGGACTTGCATCAATTACGATATAGTCAACACGTTGTGCCATAATTTCTATAAAACTCTTAAATCTCAAGCTATTCTCTGTATCGATGCTTAGGGTCTTAAGTGGGATATAATATAAATTTTTTCTCAGTTCTAATGTATTACCTTCTCCTGTTTTAATCCAGCTTTCAAGTCCTTTTTCCATTTCCTTTGCTTCTTTGCTTTTTCCTGCAAAAGCAGGTATATTGTCCTGATTATCTGATGTCAATAGTAGGACTATTTTATCTTTTAAAGTAAGTCCATGAGCAAGCCAAAAGGTTATTAACGACTTTCCCACGCCTCCTTTTCGATTCTTTATCAATATTTTCGTTGCTTTACTTTGCATATTTGCCCCCTTTTGCTTAATTTAACTTTAAGCCTAAACTCTTTTTTTATTTCTTTCCATTCCTTAAATTGCATTACTTCTTCAATATCACACAGATAGTCTAAACCATCACATATATCTTCATCCAAATCATAAACTTCATGATAGAAAGCTTGTTCTTCTTCATCAAATATGGGATAAGTGAATGCATAATAAGCAGGTGATGGGGAATAGCATACTTTTTCATCTATTTTTCCCCAATATTTACAGCCTGTTAATGAACATATTTCAGGATATATTTTTTTATTTAAAATCTCTTTATTTTTCTGCATTCGCTTTTGCAGCTTTTTATAATTTTTCTTTTTCAATTTATTTTCTCTCCTGTTTTTCTATAAGTCTATACACATCTAACAACTCACTAAAAACCTTTGCAATTTTTTCAGTATAACAGCAGTTATCTTTGGGTACTTCTTCTTTTGACAGCAACTTTATAGCAGCTAAAGCCAATACTTTCACCCTGTCATTTAATTCTTCTAGTGGTAAGTTTGTATTATCTCTTATTTCCATTTGCATTATTTTAGTTTTCATTTATTTCTCCTTAAATTCTAATCTTATTTTATTTTTATATTTTATATCATCTAACCAAGCACTGCCAAAATATGCTTTAAGAAAATTCTTATCATATTTAGCTGTTAATGTTTTATTATCTTCTGTTGTTAAAATAGGCGGTTTTATTTGAGTATGTAAGTACTTGGTAGTAATTCCGTCAAGTATATTATGTAAATTGTTTTTATGAAATTCAAAATCATCTAATATTGCCAAATATGTTTCTTCAGTACAATAAAAAATAATTTTATTTTTCGAACATCTTTTTTCAAAATATAAATTTTCTATATTAAAACTCCATAATATATGACATAGCAAACTCTTTTCATAAATATTTTTTGTTCGGATAAAATATCTTTTTTCCTCCTCTTCATTATCTTTAAGCTGATATTTTTCTTTAAATTCAACATATCTTTTGTACGCCAACTCTCTTTCATTTTCTGTCGTTGATGTATCTTCAGATAATTTTCTTAATTTTCTTAACTTTTCAAGTTTTTTATCTAATATAGTCATTTTTTCACCACTTTATATATTCGTTTAAGTTTTTCTTTTAAAAGTTGTTTTTATATTTTTTATCCAAATGTAATGATATATAAATTTTCCCAAATAGAAACATCTTGAATATATCTTTTAAAACTTTCCCCAGTCTCACTATTTACGATTTCGATTCCATAAAGTACAGAAGATTTTAATTCTTGTTCAGAAGCCTCTTTTAAAATCTCAAATCTTTTATCTCCAGCTTCATATTTTCTAACTGTATTTGTTTTTATGTATTTTTTTCTTTTTCCCAAAATTTTGGAATGCTTTTAAATTTAACCCATTTTTTATTTGTCATCATAAATCACCTCATACAGTTTTATAAATTCCTTATGTTTATATGCTGTTAGCTGTCCGTTAGTATTTTTTACAATCCAGTCACCACTTTTAGCCATAAAAGTAGGATATTTAATTATAATTTCAGCTTTCCCTTTAAGTTCATGATTAATTTCAATATGTTTGTCTTTATAAAAACTTGTTTCAAGTTCTGTTTTTAACCATTCAGGAATTATATGATATCCTACCCTAAAAGCTTCAAGCTTATCAGTCTTTTTTTTGCAAAATACCATTAGACCCCCCTCATAAATTCAACAAATTTCTTTCTTGTGTCAATTCCACGCTTACTGTCACCTTTTACACAGCAAACTTGGCACATTTCTGCAAGCCTGTCTGATATTCTACTACCAAAACGGCTCTCTATTGATAATTTTGCATCAAGTTGTTCTTGGGTTTTAAGCTCTTTATTAGTCAAAACAAGATTAGTTGTTACAATAACTGGTTTCCCAGTTCTATATCTTGTATCTATGAGCATAAACACTTTATCTTTGACATATTCAGTTATTTTTTCAACACCTAAATCATCAATCACTAATAAATCACACTCTCTCACGCGTTTTAAGACATCATTTTCAGCTTCTGCCCATTCTCTCAATAGTTTGTTCATGTAAAGCCCTATGGACAGCACCATGACCATTTTACGTGCTTCTATGAGCTTATTCGATATACAAGCAGATGCAAAAGTTTTACCAGTGCCAACATTTCCATGAAATAACAACCCAACAGGAGCTGTGCCTTTAGTAATAAATAACTCTGTGTACTGTTTGGATAATTTCATCACATCTGATGACATATCTGCTTTTTGAAAAGTACTATTTAAAAATTTTTCATCAATGATTGAAATATCTTTAAAAGTTTTCAATTTATTTTCAATACATTTCTGTTGACTTTCTTGTTCAAGCTTATCAAAAATTTTTTGATTTTCTTTCTCAAAGCAGTCACAATCAGGAATATATCCAATCTTTTCCTGTAATTCTGCTGATAACTTTTCCAAAAGACTAGAATTATTTATTTTAAAAGGTTTTCCACAAATACTACATTTTTTCATTTCTTGCCTCCTTAGCAAATTCCTATGTCTTTTAACAAGTCCTCAGCAGTTTTAGTATCATGTTCTAGAGTGTTAATTGTAGCTTTTTCAGTTTTAACAGGTTCAAAGTCCTCAAAAGCTCCTGCAAGCATTCTGTCAATTTGTGCTTTAACTGTGTAAGTATTCAGATTAGGTTTTCTATCTGATAGTTCTCCTCGTAGATATCGAGATTTCTTAATTGCTAACAGAATGCCATCAATATTCTCTTTGTAAAAGCTAGGTCTGAAAATAAGGTCAACTTGATGTGCGTTCTTACCCGTAACTTTTCCTATCACCTTTCTAAGCATATTTAATTTTTCAATAAATTCCATTTTTGAAAGTTGAGAGAGAAAAATTTTTCCCTCATCTCTCTCTTCCTCTTTCTCTTCTTCTTTCTCTCTCTCTTTCTCTATGTAACTATTTGTAACAAGCTGTAACACTGGTGTAACATTGTTACATTCAGGCTCTAAAACTATTGAATTTCCTAAGTTTTCAACTGTTACATTTGGTTGTAACACACTATAACTATCATGTAACGTAGGTGTAACATTGTTACAACTTGTTACACCAGTGTTGTTTTTAGTTGCAAATTCAATTTTTTTTGCTTCTTCTTTAGTTCTCATTTTTCTCATTCTGCTTGCTGCTGCTGTTTCGCTTCCTATGCTTCCAATAACAGCAGGTAGGACATATTCATCTTCAATCTCTCCTATTTCTATTAATTGATGTTTTTGCAGGAATAGAAAAGTCATTTGTACATCATCAGGACTTTCATCAAGTTCAAGAGCTAACTCCTCAACAAAATTATCTTCTATTCCTTCAAAATAAAGTTTCCCCTCATTTTCAAGTGAAAGTAATTGCATTTTTAAATATATAAGAGTATAAACAGCTCCACCTGATGTCATTTTTCTTAATTTTTTAATTTCTTTTTGTTGAAAAAAATCTTTTTGTAATTTCAACCAAACATATTTTTTCGCCACTTTTCAATCCTCCTATTTATGTTCTTTTTCTTTTTTAATCACTTCTCCAAATGTTGTACCAGCTCCATATTTTTTTATTAAGATTTCTAATTTTTGATATGTCATTGTTATATCCCCCTTTTTTTATTGTGATTTAAAAAAAGATATGATATAATAAAAAATAATAACTGTAATAATATGTTGTTCAAACATACAAGTTATTGATGGGGCTTTGCGAGAGCCTCATTTTTTTATTATAATTTCTTTTTCAATTACTAGCGTCATTACTTTTTTGCCACAAATTTCACAGCTGTAATATCTTAGTTTTTTGCCTTTTTTATATTTGGTGCAATATGTTATCATCTTAGCCCTACATTCAGGACACTTTATCATATATTTGTCCTTTTTTTGATTATCTCTTTTTCAATTTCACTATTTGCATCTTTTAATTTTTCTCTTGTATCAGCTGTGTAATTGATAAGATATTGTCTTGCGTTGTCATCAATTGCTTCTAGTTCAAGCTCTTGTTTTAAAACTACATCAATACTTTTAATGAACTGTTTTTCAAATTTGCTTTGTTTATCTAACAGTTTTTTTATATTTTCTCTTTCAATCTCGGTACTTTTGTATATTTCTTGTAAGTCATTTATAAAAGATTTCTGCATATCTTTGACCCATTTTACAATATTGTGAAGTTTATCCCGTCTTTTGTCATCTAGTTCATCAATAACTGCTGAATGACGTAGAGTTTCCTCAACTGTCATTACATGGACTTGCAAATCCATACTACGCCCAAGTTCAAGACTTGGTATACTTGGTTTTCCCATAAACTCCTCCTTTTTTAACTTTGATTTTTTAATCATTAAATGCTACAATCTAAAAAAATATATAGGAGTTGTTAACATGAATAAATTTAAAAATTTTACAGATATAGATTTTCAAATATTAAATTTTATAAAAAAGAATGATCCAATTCATATTGATAAAATATTGAAAAAGTTTTCAAATAAAAAATACTCTACAAATTATAGATTAGATATACTGAGTAGCCGCAAAGTTGATGATATAGGATATATAAAAATGAATTATAAAGATAAAGACGAAAGCAATATATATAGTTTGGGAGTCCCAACAGGCACTCTTTCAATTACTAAAAAAGGTTTAAAATTACTTTCAGATTATCAAAATGATTCTAAAGGTAAAAGAATAAAAACTTTCAAGACTTCATTTTTGTATCCAATTATATCCGCTACAATTACAGCAATTATTGTGTCTTATCTAACTAATTTATTTTTAAAAAGACCATAATTATAGTAGTTATAAAACTAGCTATTGCTGACACTAAAATAGGTGTTAATACAGGGTGTTCATCTACAAAGTCAACAAATTTTTCTATGGCATTTTCAAAAATTTCTTTAATTTTTTCCATTTTTTTATCTCCTTTTTTATATTTGGACTGTTTAGAAAATGTTTATAACCAATAAGATAGCAAGAATATATCAAATATTTTCTCCCATTTTTTTTGTATTATTTTCTTTTGAATAAAAACATTTCTGTAAATCCTTTGATATAGGAATATTTTTATTTGCCATAATCTCCATTAAAATAAAAATTCCTACAGTTCCATATTTTGATTTTATAATTTCTGGATTAACATTATTTAAAATGTCATGAAAGATTAATTTATACATATTTTCAGAATATATATTGTCATCTTCAAATATTTCTTTTGCTTTTTCTGTCTTAAAAAACTCATTCTCTAGCTGAATTCTTTCATTTTCTTTTTCAGATATAAAATAAGCTTCATTTTTACATTTCCAATTATTTTTATTTCTCACATCATTCACTTTATCCTTCCTTTTTTAATCTTTTCTTGACTGTTTTCAGTTGCAACTTCAACCCTATCATTATTCATATTCAAAACTTTTTAATTTTTTTAATGTTTTATTTATTGCAGTTAGTTCTGATAAAAATGCGAACTCTAAATATATGAAGTCTATAGCTATGTTTTCTTCTTCTGAAATTGTGAGATTTGTTATATTACAATAGGCAACTGCATCGCTGTTCTTTCCAAATTTAATCATTTTTTCTAACTGTTTTTTTCTTGCTTCAAGTTGTTTTATTGTAATTGCTAAGTCTATTTTATCCATTATTTCTTACTCCTTCTTTTAATTTATTTGACTATTGCAGTTGTTAGTCTCAACCTCACCTGTATATTTTCCCTATCTTAAGAGGAATACATATTTTTTTTATATGTTATTATAAAATTATTATCATTATGTAAGTAAAATATTTTACTTACAGATTAAATTAATAAATTCCTCTTTGGATATTTTTAAAACTTTGCTCCAAATTGCGATTGTTTTTAATGTTGGTTGTCCACCATTTTCCCAATATTTCATTTGAGAACTAACGGTTTGTTTTTTTATATCTAATTTTTTAGCTAAAGTTGTAAGACTAATTTTATTGCTAATTAAAAATGTTTTTAACTTCATTTTCCCTCCTATTTTGGCAGTAATTTTACTTACAAAATAAATATATCATTTTTTAAAATGTTTGTCAATAACTTTACGTACTTAATTTTTAAAAAATAAGTAATTTTACTGACAAAAATAAAAAAAATATTATATAATATTATTGTCAAAGGAGGTATAGAATGACATCAGGTGGATTATTGAGGCAAATAAGAAAAGAACAAAATTTATCACTAAGAGCTTTATCAATGCTTACAGGAGTGTCACATACTCAAATATCAGATTTAGAAAATGGCATTAATTTTGGAACAATAGAAAAAATAGAAAAAATATTAAGTGCTTTACATTTTGATGATGAAAAAAAACAAGAGTTTTATGCTATGCGTGACTTAGAAAGAACTCCTAAGAGTATAAAACTTGAAATTGAAAAATTAAAAAAAGAAATTGAAAAACTAAAAAATAACTGTATTATACAAAATAACAGTAATAATGGGGATATAATGGTTGGAAGTACAAAAAAAAAATACACTTCTTTTGATGAAGAGTTAAAAGGATTAGATGAAAGTGAAATTCAACAAGTTAAAACTTATATTGCATTTTTAAAAAGTCAAAAATTGATGAAAAAATAAACAATTAGAGGTATGCAGTATCAAATGATTGAAAAGCATAGTATAAACATACAAAATAACAGTAACAATGGAAATATAAATATTCAGGTAAATTATTATGATTCTTGTATTGAATATAATATCTATAAAGAATTAGCAGAATTAAATCAAGAACAAAAAGAAAAAGTTTTAAAATTTATTAGAGAATATATAAAATAGTATTATTACTACTAAATTATAATTATTTATATAATAATAGAGCTTTCTTTAACAAAGAGGATTTTGTTTCAGATGATTTTTAAAAAGAATTAAATAAAAAGAGTTTAGAGCAATTAAATGAGAAAGAATAGAAATTTATATTTCTAAAATAAAAGGGGTTAAAATAATGGCAAAAGATAAAAAATATCAAATTTTTATTTCTTCAACTTATTTAGATTTAATTGAAGAAAGACAAATGGCAGTTCAATCGATAATAAAAATGGGGCATATACCAGCAGGAATGGAACTTTTTAAAGCTGGAGCTTCTCAATGGCAAACAATTACTAAGTGGATAGATGAGTCTGATATATATGTATTGATTTTAGGAGGAAGATATGGAACTCTTAACGAACACGAAGGTAAAAGTTATACTCATTTAGAATATGAGTATGCCTTATCAACTGGAATGCCAGTTTTTGCTCTTGTATTAGAAGATAAATTTTTACAAAAAAAAGAAAAAGATGATGGAGGAGAAATTTTTGAAAAAAATAATATAGAACTATATAATGAATTTAAAAAATTGGTTCAATCAAAAATAGTTAAATTTATTGAAGATATAAAAGATATACAAATAGAAATGCAAGATAATATTCATACTATTGCTGAAGAAAGAAAACTTGAAGGTTGGAGTAAAGGTAGTGATACAGAAAATTATATTGATGCTTTAAAGGAAAATAGTTCCCTTTTAAAAGCAAATCAAAAATTAATGCAAGAAAACCAGAAATTAAAAGAGAAAGTTCAAAAGTTGGAAGAAGATAAAAAAGAAAAATTTAGCTGTGGACTTACTTTTGAAGAGCTAAAAGAAGTATTGGAAAAAGAAACAATAACAATTCCTGCTGACCTTTCTCCTAATAATAAAAATACAAATGTTCCCTTACTCAATATTTTCAAGTTATATAAAACTAATTTAAGTTCAGGAGTAAGAAATCAGAAAGGTACAGATGGAATGACATTATTTTTATATTGGGATATTGCTTCTTTTTTAGCAACATATGATTTATGTGATGTAAAAAAAGCTCCTGGCAAAGCTGCTTGGAGTACAATGACTTTAAACTCAGAAGGAAAAAGATTTTTGGCTATGCTTGAAAAACATAAAAAATAAAAGAAAGGAAAATAAATGATATTATGGATATAAAAGATGGGGTAGAGATTGTCAAAGTATTTGTTTCACCATTAGAAAAATTAATTACTACAGTTAGTGCAGGAATTGGAAAGGTATATGAACCTATTCATATAAAAAGGATAGCAAATAGTATGAGAGTTAATATTGATATTCCCATAAAATATGATGATGGCAAAGTTTCCATTGATAGTACTAATTTTCAAGAACTTGCTCAACGTGCATCTAGTAGAATGGCATTTCAAGAGATTACTAAGCAACAAAATATAGATAACATAATATATAATGCTAGTGAAGAACTCAAAAATACTGAAGAGGTTTCTGATGAACCTGTTGATAAAGATTGGATATTTAGATTTTTTAATTCTGTTGAAAACATAAGTAATGAAGACATACAAAAAATATGGGGTCGTATATTAGCAGGAGAAATTAAAGCTCCAAATAGTTATTCATATAGAGCAATGGAAATACTGAAAAATATGACACCAAAAGAAATAGAAGCGTTTCAGAAAGTTACTAATATTTGTATTTTTGATGACATTTATTACTTTATATCCTCTAATAAAGAGTTATTGGAAAAATATGGTTTATTTTTTTCAGATTTACTTTTATTAGAAGAGTGTGGACTTTTATCAGCTCAAGCTCTTTCTTATTCTTCAACAGTGAATATTGAAAAAAGTCTATTTGTTAGAAATGACGCTTTTATGAGTACAATATCAAGTAATAATCCACAAATAAAAAAAATAAACTTTCCTGTATATGCGCTTAATAAAAGTGGTACTCAATTACTAAATGCTATTTCTACTAAAAAAGAAAGTAACTACATTGTAGACTTTATAAAAGAATTGATAGAAAGTAATAAAGAAATAAATTTTACTGTTCATAAGATTGTAAAGATTAAAGAGAATGGTGTAGTAGAACATTTAATAGAAAATATTTTAGAAACTAAATAAGCAGGGTCGCCCCTGCTTTTTCTATTTATGATTAAAAAGACATTTTTCAATTGCTGATAATCTTTCTTTAATTTCTTTTATACCAGCAAAAAGTGTTTTTGCATTTTCTATATGTAATTGCTGTGTATATTTATGGGTTGTTGCACAATCATCTTTATCTTGTTTTTTATCAAGTTGAGAAGTTATATACTTATGATATGCGAACATCATACCAGCAACTGTACTGAATATCTTTAGATATGCCTCAAAATCTTCTGTCATTGTTTCTCCTTTTGCTTATTTATTTTTTTTATCAAGATGTTTTTTACCCAGAATTACACTCCCCAGCCCAAGTACAAGATATGTCAGTTCTTCAGGAACAGGTTGCACATATATCATTTTTCCAGTAAAAGCGGTTAAATAAGGGACAATAATATGTTGATTAATGACAAGAATAGAATAAACATAAAATAAATGTAATATTCCACCTCTTTCTAATAATCCAGAAAACGATGATATTCTTTGCTTTTCAAGGTCTGACATGATTTCATTTATTTTACTGTCATCAGTAATGTGTTTTTTTAAAAAATCTGGCAAAAATTCTTTAACTAACCCAAGTACCCATTTATTCATGATTTTTACCCTCCTTATGTTGATAATGATATTCTATATTATTATAACGTCTTATTACATCAGAAGAGTGTTCCTTACCCCACTTTGTCTGTCTTAATTTGAAATTTAAAACATTTTCAGAAGTTATGAATTTTAAGCTCTGCAAGTATTTATGCATTTTGCCATTTATGGACAAATTAAATTGATTGTGATAATCAACTAAATGTACAAATACTTTTTCATTTTCTAGCTCAGGAAGTCCTGATAAGTTTGTAATATGATTTATCATTTCTTTTGTATGTTGCAAATCATATTCATCTATCTTTTTTTTATGCTCTCTCAGCTTATTATTTAGCTTAGAAATGTTTTTATCAAGCCTTAGCAATGTATTTATATCCTCATTAGAAAAATTACACTTGTTTCGCAAGAATTGCGAAACAGCTTTATTATTTGATACATCAAATTGAGAACGTCCAAAGCTATATCCAGAGTTGCCTCCTGATGCTCTACTGAAACGATAAGCAACTGCTGTATTTCCTGAGATTTCATTTAATGCAATTGCTTCCATCACTTTTTCTATATCTATATTTTTCACTATCTCATTTATATTCATATTTTTTATCCCCTTTTATATTTTAAAAGTTTCAATCTTATTTTCTAAGTTATTAATCTCTATTTCCAAATTATTCATTTTTTCTACAATCAGGTTTATTTCTTCACTTGATGAAAATTTACTTGTTTCTAAAGAATTTTTATTTTCATCTAATTTTTGATATTCAAGTATTTTATTAGTTCTAAGTTCTACAATTTCTTCTTTTGTTATAGTTTCATACCAAGTATGATTTTTTTTGTTCCATGCTTTTCTTAAAATATTTTCTGGGCATTCCACAATTAAAATTTCTCCATTTTCAATATATTCTCCATCTTGTAATAGTTCAAGCATACTTAAATTTAATATTTTTTCTTCTCTTGACATTTCTCTTAAAGAGTCCTTATCTACTATTGGATATTCATATTTTTGCTCTGATGCATAATAAGAGTTTTTCCAATCAGGAAAATATTTTTTAGGTTCTGTTTTAAATTCTTCAAAATTGTAATTTAAAGTTAAAATATAATTTAAATTATTATCATAAATGTGTATCATTTTTCCTCCTTGAATTTTTTAAAAAAATTTAACTAGCTGGTTATTTTTTAATCTTTTATAATTTATAAAATTTATACCAATTTCCAAATCTATGTAGAATTTCGGAAATTGCGAAAAATAAGAAGCTAATAAAATCAACTCTTTTCAGTAGGGGGGTATGAATAGGGGATAGACAAAATTCCCTTTTCCCTCTTTAAAGATAAAAGTGTGAACACTTTGAAAATACTAGCTTTTTAATTTCTGAGAAAATCAAATTTTCTGTTAGATTTGGAAATTTATTTAAAAATACACTTGTTTTTTCTTTATTTTTACATTAGATTCCTGCCTTTCTTCTAAGTTCTAATAATCTTAATTTTATTTCATATTCTTCTTTTCCTTTTACATAATGTTCTGCTGTTACTTTGGTGTCTTTATGATATCCTAACATTGCTCCATCTGTAACCGTTCCAGCTCCTGAAATGATGTTTATAATAGTTTTACGAATCGAGTGAGGATAATATCCCTTTATTCCAACTATATCTCCTATTTGCCTTACACGCGCTCTGATGGTTTCTTTGCTCATCTGATTAATTCTTTTATTATACCTACTTATAAATAACCATTCTGATTCTATTTCTTGTTTTTCTCTCTCTTTTAGCCATTCAAGTATCAATTTCTTTGTATTATCAAAGAAAAACACTGGTTTTACATACCCCTCCTTATGTCTAACCCCATCAAAACAATTATTTTCTAAATTTAATTGAGATAACTTTAAACTGTGTCCTGCGCTTATTCTTACAGCACTATCTAAGAATAAATTAAAAATAAGTCTATCCTGAATATCATATTTCTTTTTTTCATGTTTCATTACATAATTTATTTCCCATATCTGCTGTGGAGTTAAGAAAAAACTCTTTCTTACTTTGTCTGTTTCTGTTATCTTTATACTTTCTATTTTTCTAAAAGGATTATATTTAATCAAATCTCTTTTTTCACACCAGTCCATAAAAGTTGATATAGCTGTCCTCTTGTTTGCAATAGTCCTATTATTATTCCCTTGCTGCATACAAGCTGCCACATATCTTTCCCATATTTCTGTAAAGCTTTTAAGAGTATCTTCACTTAAAATATATCTATTTCCCTCATATAATTTAAGGTATTGAAAGAATAGTTTTACATTATTAAAATATGTCCTATATGTAGTCTGCACTGTTTCCTTGCTTTGTATAGCTTTACTTGTTAAATAAGTATTATAGACTTCCCAATTCTTTCTATTTACTCCCATTTCTGCTGCTTCTGCAATAATTAAATCTTTTTCCATTTCTTTCTCCTTCTTGTAATTTGATTAACAAGAAGATTGTAACATACTTACTTTATTAGAGAATTTATTTAAAGTTCTCTACGATGGAGAAGGTATTACTTCCTTTACTATTCCAGAAAATTTTAGATGCTATACATATTTTTTAGTAAATGTTTATACTGTGCAAAGTGGATTATTTGATGGAACATCTACATACTTGATACAAAATAATAATAATAAAATAATATGTCAATATGGATTTTATAATGCTACTACTTCTGGAGGAAAAGGTTATAATCATATTAGCTTTAAAGATTGGATTATAACTAAGTCTAATAGTGCTACAGTAGGTATTTTTTTAATAACTAATATTATAGCTTTATTCTAACTAGAGAATTTGTTTAAAAATCCTATAAAAGAAATAAATACAGTTTTGACATTTAAATCAAATCCACAAACTTTAAATTTAGGAATAGATCTTAAGAATATAAAATTTATAGTTTTTTCCGGATCAGGAAATGATGGTGACACAGTAAGAATTCCACCATTATTTATACATTCAACTATGTTTGATAAACTAATAGTTAGTACATTGTCAAGCAATGGAGCTATTGATCGTTTTGAACTAAATGGAGCTACATATATTTTTTCATCTACTGGAATATTAAAATACAGTAGAACTCTTTATGATACATCAAGAAATAATGCAGATTGTTTTTCAAAGGTCACTATACTATTTTTTAATTAGAGAATTTAAGTAAAATTTACCAAGACGATAAAAAATATTTTAATGGAGAAACTATTCCTAACTGGCAAGATTATAAATTTCATTCAACTATTCTTTGCATAACATCATCTAGTAATACAATAACAGATATTCAAATTTCAATAACTGGAACAGCTATATTAAGATTTAATGATAATTATATGAAAAATGGTTCTTATTCATCAAATATAGATATCAATGGTTTATTTACTGGAGGTGGAAGTTATTCTCTATACAATTTAAATTCTTATGTTACTTTTATAAAAATGTGGAATTAGGAAATCATTTATAGTATATAGAAATACAATTTGCACTTCCCCAAGAAAAAGAAGCTGAGCCACCAACTGCTTTAATTTGAGTGAAAGTATAATTAGAATTGTTATAGTTAAATAATACTGCTTCATAATCAGAATCGTTACCAAAGGCTCTCTGCCAAATAGAAATATTAGGATATTCATTCATGAAGTTTTTTATATACTTATGCTGCATAATTTGGCATTGTGTTGCTGCAACTTCAAATGAAGAATTATCAACTTCAAATATTATTAACTCTTCCCAATCAGGTGGAAGAGTAAAAGAGCAGCCTTGTGTCATCTTAAAAGTTTTTAAATGGGTCCATTGCTTTTTAAATAAATTCTCTAATTTGTCAGAATTAGCTTTATTTGAAATGTTTTTAAAAAATGATGAATTATTAACCGTTGTTTTTGTTTGCTCTGTGCATTCAAAAATGCCCTCAGTCAATCTATCTAAATAATAATAACCTGTTTTTTTTGTTCCAACATCATTTAAATATAAAAGGTTTTCATCAAATTTTAACCCTCCACTTCCTTGTAAAGCTTTATATATTTTTTCTCCAGAATTTAAACTTGCAGGAAGTGTACCAGATGTTATTTTACTATCTATTTTACTTCTAATATCTTCTATTGTTGTATTGTAACCAGTTTCAAAATCAGCAATTTTATTATCTACATATTCTTTATCAGCTAAAAGACCTTGACCTGTAAAATTTATAATAATTGTTTCTACATTTGTAACCTCTAAAAATAAATTATATCTATGTTTAGATGGAACATTCTTATCATCTAAGTAAGATGGATTGTCCTTATTTATATACCAATATAATTTTTCTTCTACTCCATCTTGCACATATACTCCTAATTCCTTAACATAAAATCCTGTTTCCTGATCTAAATTATTTAAAAGAATTTGAAGCTTTACTGCATTCTCTATTTGTTCTTTTGCTAATATTTCTACCTCTTTTTTATAAGAATAAAGATTTGTAGTAGTTGCTCCTGTTTGACTAGCAGGAATACTTCCATTCCCTACTCTTACTTTTGTTAGTGTCACTGGTTTATTTTCGGCTGTCATCCTAGCCTGATATTCTATTCCAAAATTTGTTAATCCATTATATCCCATGTTCTTCTTCTACCTCCATCCAAATACTTTCTTTATAATTACCTCTTAATGTTATTTCTTTTTCTTTTTCTATAAAATCTTCTTCTATTTCTTCAGTATTATAACAATTCAGATAAATATTTGCTTTTAATTGCTCAGTAAAAGTTAAATCAAGCCACAAATGAGCTGGCTTCACTTCATCTAAAGAATTTTTTAAACTTTTTAAATCATAATCTGCATTTATTGTACTTAAAAATTCAACTTCTAAATTTCCATTATTGAATTTTATTTTTATAGTATCAGCTTTCCAAACTTCAGCTATCAGTTGTAATAAGTCAAGGTTGCATTTACCTGAGCTTTTCCAGCGTGCTTCAACCTCCAATCTTTTACCCTCTAAGGTTGTACTTATGGTTTTAAAATCAAGTATTTTTTCAAATTGTACAATATGTTCAGCAGACATTGTGGAAAATAAAAACTCTTTTCTTAGCTGTATCAGTTTGTCATCTATTTTTAAAAGTGAAATTTCACCACTTTTTAATATTGCTTGTATATATGAATCTTTTCTAAAAATCTTATGAATACTATTTATCATTATGTTATTGTCATTCATTTATATTCACATCCTTTAAAATAGCAACTTCCTCAGCTTCTAAAAAGATATTATTAGTTCCACCATTTATAGAAAGTTTAGTCCATTCAATAACTCCATTTGCTTCTAATATTGCATTTGATAATAAGGAATATGATACGTAATCTTTATTAAATGCAATATCTTGTAAAAAAGTAGTAATATTTTTCTTTATACTTTCTTTAATATCATCAAGATTTGTCCCTGTTTCTTTCAAAAGTGTTACATCAATATTAATATTTTTGCCCTTTGCCGAAATAACTGTGCAGTATGCTCCAATAGGTGCTTCTCCTGCTCCACATCCCCATGTTTCATTATTCTCTCCCATGGGGTCAATATAATCTTGTACTTTTTTGACAAGCTCAGAGCTAGCAGGCAGCTTATTATCATTAATGATGACAATTTTGACAGTATTTGCTCCATCCCAAAGTGGAAAAATTTTACTGTTTCCTACTCCCTCAACTTCTCTTGCCCATTGTTTATAATGATATATATTTCCACTTGTTGCTGGTGTTTGAACTGCTATATAATATCGTTCTAATAAAGAACTATCAGTTTCAGCATTAAATCCATCATAAGTTGGTGAAATATTTTTTACTTCTTTAATTCCCTGAATTGTAACAGGCATCAATGTAATTGCTCCTGTTCCAACATTTCCATTTGCTCCAGCAGCTACAGCCTGTATTTTTACAACTCCAATATTTTCAATTTCAACAGTTTCAGCTGCTTTGAATTGAATTGCATAAGGTGTCTCAAATAAATCACCTTCTTTGATTGTCCCGTTTCCTGTTACTACTATTTCTCCAAGTGCGCATGTTGCTTGTTTTCTTTTTAATCCTTTAAGTTGAAAAACTCTATCTTCTAAGGCTTTACCTGTCAGTTTAGCTATATCAAAAAACTCCCAAAGTTCCTGAATTATTTTTTCATGCTTGTGACTTTCAAGTGCATAGGCTTTGCTTAAATCATGCGTGAAAGTTCCTACATCTTTTAAATATTCGTCAGGTATATCATCGAGAATATTTTTTAAAATTGCATCAACATCTCTTGCGGTGTAGTTAGACACTATATATCACCTCACTTTTAACCTCTTCTCCATCAACTACAACGGTTATTTTTATAATTAAATTATTAAACCCTTTTTCAATTTCCACACTTTCAACTTTTTCAACCCACTGATGAGTTTGTATTTTCTCTGTAAGTTCGTCCTGTATCTGTGCGATTGTAAATCCTGAACTGTAAAAGTCATGTCCTCTCATTTCATAAAGAAAAACTATTCCAAAGCCTGTGTCTTTATAAACTTTGTATTTATCAATTTCTGTATGAATAAGTAAATAAATCCATTGTTTTATTTGTTCTTTTTTGCTTGCAATAATAACTTTACCATCTTTTACAATTACTTTTTTCTTTTCTGTATCAAATAAAATATCTTTATAACCTTTATTTTTGTTCTGTTCAGATGCTTTATCTACTATTGAACTGCTTGTAATATTTTCAGGGAATATGTTCATATTATTCTCCTTTATTCTCTATCTGTTTTATTTGTCAGCTATAACTCAGCTGTTTCACCTGCTTTGTTATTTTTCTAACTTTATAATCTACAAACCACATCTGTCCATCTTCACTGGGTGTTACTTTCACTAAGTCTCCTACTTTTAAAGTACAAGTATTAATAATAGTACCTTGTGCTTTATATGTTCCACTTCCAGCAAGTTTTTTTATTGGATGTGTGTGATTGCTTGCCTCTTCTGTGTCTGTAGTATTTTGAAAGCTGTATTCTATAATCTCACCTTGAAGACTATATAGCCTTGTATAGTCATCAAATAACCTATCATTCATATACAACATGCGAGGATATAAGATATAATTGCCATCAATTAAGCTGATAGTAAGTTCAGGGGGTGCTTTTATGACTATTCCTACAGTTGTTTGAAATTGTTTTTTTGGTGTTAAACTTTTCAAAAATTTTGCAAATATATCTCCACTATTCTGCATATTGTTCAACCTCCAGTGTCACAAGATGTTCGTTGTCAACCCATGTATGAGAACATGATTTTATTAAATAATCTCCATGAAGTCCTAAAACAATGTTATCAAGAGTTATTACTCTGCCAGCTCTGAAATTGTCATCTCCAAACCCTTTTATACTTACTGTTTTGAAAATTTTATTTAGTTCTTTCAACTTAATCTTTGCAATATTTCTGACTTTTGCCTCATCTTCATCAGGACTGACACTTATAATTTCTTGTAAGCGTCCATATTTTTCTATATTTTCCTCATCTTTAGCTGTTGCAAGTATTTCTGCATCATCTTGCTCATTAGATACTACAAGAACACTGTTTTTCATTTCAAGTATGCTTTCTGTTACACTTTCATCAGTGGTTTTTTTATATCTGAACTGAACATTTATTTTTTTAAAAGGTATAATATTAAATTTATTATCCTCAAATTCAATTAAATACTTAGTTCCTAGCTCATTATTGACTTGTTCAAGAATATCATTAATTATTTCAGCAACAGTATTGTTGTTATACATCTTTGATATCGAAGTAGCAACAGATGAAATTGTACCAATAGGGGCTTTTACTTCCTGTAACAACTGATTAATTGCATTACTTGCGGATATTTCTTCAAACTGTTTCAAAATTTTATTTTTATTCAGATAAAAGCAATAATCTAGACATTTTATATTTTTAGTAAATTTTGTTGTAGTTATATCAAGTACAATACCTTTGAATAGTTCTTTTTCATTACTTAATACAATTACATCTCCCACAGATATTTTTTCGGAAGTTGCGAAATTTATATCATAATAATTTCTTGCAAGATCAAAAGTAAGTGATGCTCCCAATGTATCCATTGATGTGTTAAGTACTACATTTCCCGTTATTTCTGTCAAATCATATGTAGTTCCCTCATGTGTCAATATTAATCTCATTATTCTCCCCTTTCTTTTATTTGTTGATATATTCTGTCAGTGTTATACTATAATCTATATCTTTATTTTGTTTTTTGGTATATTCAAAACTACTGATATAGCATTTCATTGTAAATGTTTTTTCAATGCTTATAACCGTGACTGTCAAGATGCTTTTTCTATGTGTTGATATAAATTTCAGACATGTAGGGGATAGAAATACATTATATGGAAGCCAGTAATATTTTTTATTTGGAAAAAATGAACTAATTTTTATTTCTCTCAGTCCCTCCTCTCCTATTAATGTCAAAGTTTTGCCTGATGATGTTTCAAATTCTTGTGTATTTAGTAGAAAAGAAAAAGTTACTTTTTCAGTATCTATATAAGGGAATTTAAAAAATTCTTTCCTATCCTGAGTAGATAGCCATACCTCCATTTTCTCCCTCCTATGTTACATTTTGCAGATGAAATTTTACAATTTCGTCCATAATACCTTTGACTTTATCTCTGAAGTCATTATAGCCGTAAAAATCACCATTAAAAGTTATATTTATTTGTGGTTTACTTTCTTTAACAATAACTTTTTCTGTATTTTTAGCAGCTGCTTTTGCAATTTTATTTTGTTTTATTCCATTTTCTTTATTTATCTGTTCTTTAAAAATAGCAGTTTGGCTTTTACCTGATATTCTTTTTTTATCATTCTCTGTTGTATTTATGTTTTTTTTAAGTTCTTCATTGACAGAGATATTCTTTTCTTCATCATCGTTAAAAAAGCCTTTGACCCAATTCCAAGCCTTACCTACTACATCACTCAAAAGTTTAAAAGCATCAATAATTGCAAAAATTGGGGTAATGGGTAATAATAAAACTTTTGCCCATGCTGGCATTGCATCAGTAAGACCTTTAAACCAGTTCCAAGTTTTTTTGATAGTTTCAACAACAGTGTCAAAATTTTTATACAGTAAGTATGCAACTCCAGCGACAGCAACCACCACAGCAATTATCGGTAACATTGCAGGAGTAAAAGCAAGTACCACCCCTTTAAGAATTAAAAAAATATTTCTTAGTTTATAAAAAATAATAAGGAAAGTACGGACTACATTTATCAATAGTTGTCCACTAGTAATGAAAGTATATATACCTTTTGTAAAAATAAATATAGTTTTCAATGCAGAAAAAGTACTCCTTAGAAATATAATTGCCTTTGCACTTCCATATACTATTACTGCCAATTTTGTAAAAAATAAAATAGTATCTTTGTTCTCTTTGATGTAGTTAAAAACTTTTGTTACTGCTTCAATGGCTTGTGTCATTGCAACAGTGAATTGCTCAGCTATCTCATCAAGGGTACCATCTTGTTGCCATTGTGTAAGGGTATTTGCCACTATTTCCAGCTTTTGTTTTAATATATCCAATGCAGAGCCTTCCTTTATAATTCCATTCTCCATTCCAAATATTTTTGCTAAGCTGTCAGATGTAACTCCTGTGATAGTACTCCATAGTCCTTTAACTGTTTTTGATAGTTTTTCAGCTCCTCCTCCAAATTTTTCAGACATAAGTGTTTCAATGACTTTTTGCATCTCATCATCTTTACCTTTTCTTAATTCACCAGACTTTTTAAAGACTTTATTTTTACCATACATAGAGTTTGCTTTATCCATTACCATTTCTTTAGATATTCCAAACTCTTCAAGTCCCTGAAATTCTTGCTTTGTAAGTACATCAATCAGAGCTTTTGTTGCTTGTTCCATTTCTTTATTTGTAGCTCCTGCCATATCTGCTACCATTTTAAGCCACTGCTCTGAATTTACTCCATAAGCTTCCATTGTAGCAGTGGATTGTATTGTTTCTTGTGAGGTAAAAGGTGAGGCATTTGAAAAGTCTTGAGCCATTTTCATAAGCTTTGAAGCTTTTTGCGTATCTTTTACTGCCGTTTCTAACTGAGTACGGTATGCTTCAAGATTGAAAGCTGTTTCAAATCCTGTTTTAATAGCAAAACCTCCTGCAAGTGAGGCAGATGCAACAGTTATTTGTCCAATTCTTTTTATAGCTCCATCAATAGAGGACATCAAATTTTTTCCCCATTCTTTAACTGTTTTTTTAGCCTCACTAAAAGCTTTCTGATTTTTCTTTAACTCTGCTGAAAGGCTTGGTATGCTGTCTCGTGCTTTTTGAACAGCTTTTTTTGTATCTTCGATTTTTCGTTCATAATTTTTTATCTGTTCTCGTGTGAGCCTTATAGCACTGTTACTGTCAATTAACTGCTTTTTTAATTCTTCCTGTGCTGTTGTCTGTATATCTATTGCAGCAGCATTACTTTTATATTCAGCCTTTAAGTTCTGAATAGCTTCTTTTGTTTGTTTATAGGCATTAAGAGTGGTATTGTAAGTATTTTGTAATGCTTCGACTTTTGCTTCCTGCTCTTTTACCTCAGCGGAGTTTGTGTCATACTGTTTATGTAGTTCTTTTAATGTATTCTTAGCATTATCATATACAGTTTTACTGTCTTTATATACCTGCTGCAATGATGACATTTCTGCTTCATGTTTTGTAATGCTTGTTGTTATCTGCTCGTTTCTACTTTTAAACTCTTTAATCGTCTTTATTGCCTCTTGATAAGCTCCAGAACTTTCTAAGATAGTTTTTATCATCTCTTGCTCTTTTGCTCTTGCATTCTCAAGGCTCTGTGATGCTTTTTTTTGAGCAGCTTCATTTTTTTTTATTTGTTCTTGCATTTTTGTAACTTCATTTTTCATTTGTCCAACTGTTTTTATAGCTCCAGACATCTGTTTCGACATCTCATCTTTTAAAGTCAAGCATGTTGCTAAAATTCTATTTGAAATTTTTATGCACCTCCTGTGAAAGCCTTTATTTTTTCTGCATCATATTCTGCTTGCTCTTTTCTTGCTCTGTGCATACTGAAAATAAAGAATAACTTTTCAGTTTCACTTAAACTTAAAAGATAATCAAGTTTAAACCCTTTTTCGAGATAGTACGATACCCAATACAACTGTCCTGCGTTCCCACTATCTCCAATTAGTTTTTTATTACTTCAACTGTGTCTGAAACTTCTTTTTCCCCATTAAAAGCACTGTATATCTGTGAAGCTATTCCAATTATTTTATTTTCTCCAAATAGATTTAAGGGAATATCTTCAAAGGTAACTTTTGAATATATATCTCTGATAGGCTTTTGTCTTAATGCTGAACATGAATTATATACAAAAGCACTTGATGCTTTAGCAACTTTTCCATAATCAAAATTTGCTGTATTTAGTTTAAATTTTTCTTTTTTATCTTCTGTATTTTCATTATCTTCTCTATCATTTTTTAAATTATCCTCATCAATTTCCATATTTTCTGTTGCTGAAAGGATTTCTTTTTGATATTTTAGCATTTCATTTGCTGATGGTCTTTGTACCTCCATTTCTCCAAAATTTTCAATATCTATTACTGTGACTTTTATTTTTTTATCTTCATATTTTTTTACTCTTTCAAGAAAATCATCAAAATTTGTACTCATCTTTTCCTCCTATTGTATGTTGGGGACTGTATAGTCCCCACTGTTTTATTTTTATTCTAAAATTTCAACTGTTTCTGCTTGTCCTGATAATTCTATCTCTTCAACTTTATGTTTTTCAAAATTGATTAAAGATTGTTCATCAAATGTGACACCATCACATTTAATTCTTTTACGAGTAGTATCTGCAATATTAGCATTTGACATAATTACTGCAATATCTTCCTCTAGATTAAACATATCAATTTCTTCTACTCCAGTAGGTCTGTATGTCAGAGATATTTCCCAAGTGTGATTTGTTGGTACTCTTATCACTCCACCAAGTGCATCAGGATTTGGAACTTCTTCATAGTTTTGTTTTTTAACAACTTTTCCTTTTGAGGCAGTTCCAATTTTTGTGCCAGCAATCCACAGTTCTCCATTGTTTCCATTAAAATATTCTGTTCTTTTACTTGCCATTGTTTGCCTCCTACATATAAATTGGTATTGTAAACTCTTCCATAATACCTGCAATTTTAATCTTAGATGTCAAAAATACTTTTGTTCCAACTGTCATCTTTCTTGCTTTTAAATCATCCCAGCTTTCAACAGTTTCCTGTCCATATTTACTATAGTTTTCCAATCTTTGTGCCTCAACATCAACTTCTGCTTTATTCTCAAAGTTTTTATCAAGGATATAGTCCCTTGCAAGTTCTTTATAATATCCATTGATAGCTGATATTAAAAGCATTTGATTATCCAATATATTTGGATATTTACCTTTGTACTTTTTATCCCAAGTTTCAAAAATATCACAGAAAATCAAATCCATTTTTTCAACAGTATTGATATGACACATTTCTTCACTTACATCTTGCCCAGTAGTGACAAGACTGTTGACAGCTCTTGCGACTTTTACAATGCCCTCATCATTGAATAAAACAAACTCCCCTGCATTAATCGCTTCTTCAACCTCTTCAGGCTCTATAACACTTTTAAATTTTGTCAATTCATAGGCTATCGCTGACATATTTATTGAAACACCTGCTAAAAATCCCAATAGATAAGGAATTATAAGATTTCCTGCAACTTCTCCTCTCTTCTCATCTGCCCATGTTACTTTTTCATTTGTAAAGTTTACAACATGCATATCATCTGCTCCAACAGCTTTATATGCTAAAACTTTATATCTTTTTTTATCATTTTTTACTTTTGCCTTTGTCCATGTAACAAGTGATGCTTGTATTTCAGTATCAGTTGTGGCAATCCAGCAATTTCTTGGTATTTGTCCACCTATTTTTTTCAATAAATCCTCTGCATTGCCTTCAGATGCTAATTTGAAAACATATAGTTTTAAAGGTGTTCCTTCAAAAGTGTCTTTTATTAATTGCTGGTTGTTTTCAGTAAATTTTTTCTTTTCTTCTGCTCCAAAATCTTCAATAGTCTTGTAATATTTAGCAGGTACGCCCTCTGTGTCATCTCTTAATATCAATACAGCCATACCTCTTTTTCCTCTAGTAACAGCAGATGTTCCCAAAGCTTTAAAGATAATATCTATTTTAGGCAATCCTATTGTCGTTGACATTACTCAATCCCTCCTTTATGTACCAATTCTTCCATTAATTCGTGTTCAATTTCATCATATTCTTCATATACATATACTTGACACTCAAATTGTATTGTCCCCTCATGTCTGAAAGTGTTGACCTCTTCTATATTTGCATATACTCCCTCTTTTAGCTTAATCACTCCGTTTTCTGTAAATAAATTCATTAATTTATCTTGAATTTCCAGTAGTTCAAATGTATTTTTGGTTTCATCACTTGGAAAATAAATCATTATTATTGATATTTTTTTTTCAACGAATTTTTTCATAAAGTCATTTTGCCTGATATTATCAAAGTATATGTATATAGTTTTTCTTTTAAAACCTTCTGCTATGTCCTGACTGCTGACCGAGCAATCTACAAGTTCTTCTTTTACTTTTAACACTATAGCAGCCAATGTGTCTTTTAATGTTAGCATCAACCTCCCCTCCTCTTTTGACTTTTTAAAATCCATTTTCTTTACAAATATCATTAAGATATTTGCTTACATTATCCTCAAATTCATCTTCAAATTCTTCTTTTACTCTTCCAAAAACACGGTACCCTTTTACATACTTACCAGTATCTTTTTTCCCTTTTGTAACGGCTTTATGTCCATTTTCTATTAAATGGGCGTGTCTTGCTCCTGAGTATACTCTTGTTGCAAAACTATCATCATAAATATAAACCTTACCACTTTTTATACTTTCAATGTATTTACCTGTTCTTTTTTTTACAAGTTTTCGAGCCATTTCTTGTGTTTTTTTCTGAAATTTTTTACCTTGTTTTTTTAAAAAAGATTTCGTTTCTTTTCCACCAATTTTGTCAGCTAAGGTCTGCAAATCTTTTTCAAAATTCTCAAAGGCAGTCATTTGCTTTTGCCAATCACTCATTTTTTTACTCCTTAATTAATAAAGCATAAATTTCAGTGTATCCCTTTCTATCAAAACTAGGTATTATATATTCAATTTCCAACTTAAATTCTTTATATATAAGATAATCAGACTGTAATATATCATTTTTCCGTATTATAACTTTAAATTTTGTTTTACTATTTTGAGTATCAGCTTGTCCTTCTGATGTACTGGCACTTAAAGGAATAATGTCAGCCCATACTTTCTTAAACAATACAGGTTCAAAGCTATCACCTATGTCAGTACTTACTTTTTTGCGTCTCCATATTTCAATTCTATTTTGCAACCTGCTTGCTAGCGTTGACATCTGTATCCCTCCTGAATTTTAGTTTTGTAAATAAGCAACTAAGGGCATTATTTGCTTTAAAATCTTTGTCCTCACTGCTTCTATTTTCAAATCTATCAGTTATAATAAGTAGTTGAGCCATTCGATAGGTATATGATGAGTTTGACCCATCATCACCTGTACTGTTCTTTATCTCCTCTTTACTGTATTCGATAAGTTCGTTAATGAAAGCATCTTCCTCATCAGTGTCAACTCTCATATATTTTTTAACATATTCAAGAGTTAAATCTTCCATAATTTCCCCCTTTTCGCAAGGTTGCGAAATTATTTACTTGTTTTTATAATAGCTGTATGTGGCAAAGATATATCAACTTCAGCTATTTGAATAGCTCTTTCATCAACCTTTTGCAAATCTTCTCTTAAAATAGCTCTTATCTCTGTATTATTATTTTTCCAAGCGTCTCCCCCGACTTGTGTTGTCATAATAGAAAGCTGTTGTCTGTCAAATAGTGTTAGAAACTCTTTCATATCTCCGATAATTATTATTGCTTTGTTTGCAACTGTTTTCAATATGTCATTAGGTACTTCAACCACTGGGCAACCATCAATTATTCTTTCAGTTGGATTTTTAGGATTATACTCGAGCATAGGTCTGCCATTTGCATCTTTTTCCTCTGCAAAATAATTAAAAGCGTCACTGTTCATGAAGAACTTTGTTGTAGGTTTAAATGCCATATTCAACTTTGTATTTCTTATTCTTTTTAATTCATCTATTGTTTGAGCTGATATTTTAGTTGGTATTTTTCCTATTTCATCAAGTACGATTTTGTTATCTGTTGCATTTGATTTTCTTGCAAGCCATTTATTTAAATATGCTTCAAGAGCAATGTCAGTATCATTTAAAAGATTATTAGGAACAGGCAGAATACCTGCATAATCTTTTATGTCATAATTAATAAGAGAAAATTGTGGTGTTTCAACATCAGGAATTGTGTCCCCTTCAGCAAGTAGTGTGAATGGTACTTCATCTGCATTTTTTTCAATGACTCTTGACCCTGTTTTTGTAGATACAGGTTCATTATTTATATAGTTTCTAAAAGAAAATCTTTCTTTTTTCAGTTCGTTTATTTTTGTCATTTGATCTTGTGGAATTAAGAAACCTCCATCTGTTCCCTCTGTTGAACTTAATTTATTGTATGCTCTGATTATCTCAGTATCTTCTAATGTAACCTTATTTCTCATCATGTTGTAAAAAGCTTTTTTATATTTCTTTTCTGTGTCTGTTTGTTCATGTTTTTTTCCTTCAGGAACAATTTTATTTTGTGCCATAAGCAGCTCATTTTTTTCTCTTTCTAACTCTATTTTTAATCTGTTTTGAACTCCCTGTATTTCTTCTAGTGTAGCATTAGGATTGTCATTAATTATTCTTGCCTCTGCTCTTAATTCTGTTATTTTTTGTCTTATTTCATCTAATTTTGTCATTTTATCCCTCCGTAATTAATAATAAGTTTAGTTTAGCTTTTTCCAGTTTTATTTTTTCATCATCTGCTCTGTTTTTAGCTGAGATTACATTTTTTATCTCAGCAGGAATATTTTTAAATTTATTAACATCATCAATCATCGCATATACTTGCAGAGGGTCAATTTCTGTTATGTTGAAAATTTTAGCTGCCTCTGTTCCTGAAAGCCATGTTTCAGCCTGCATCATTTCAAATATCTTTTCTTTTGTAATACTATTAGCTTTAACTTTTGAAACATAAATATCTGCAATCATATTGTCAAGTCTGTTTAAAAATTCCACAACTTTTTGCAATTCTTGAGAGTTTCCAGCATAGATTCCCCATGCAGTATGTATCATCAATGATGAATTTGTAGGCATATATATTTCATCACCTGCAAAAGCGATTACTGATGATATTGACCCAGCCACCCCCTCAATATGTACTCTTTTCTTTTGAGGGTAAGCTTTAAGCATATTATAAATACCAAAGCCTGCATAGGCATCCCCACCAACTGAATTGATATATATATCAAGTTCCCTGTTCCCAGCATATTCAAGAAAGTCTTTCATTTGTGCAGGGGTAACATCTTCAAAAGTTCGTTTTGTATCTTCTGTTGGTACGATATCACCATATATGCAAAGGTCAAGTGATGTGTCAGTTCTATTTAAGGCTCTCAATGCTCCAAATTTCTTTTCTGTTTTCATTTTTTCACCTCCTCAACGCTATTTTTGTACTGTACGCCTGCTTTATCAAGCGTGATTGCGTTTCCATTTCCAATTAATTTGTCCCCGCCATTTTCGATTGATATATATGGCAAGTCCAATTCTTCTCTGACTTCATTTACTGTCATAGCAAAGTTTGTCAGATAGCTTGTAAGCACTTCTGACTGTGTCTTACTGTCCATTTTAAACAGTATCTTCTCGTTAATATAGAGCCTTACACCATTTTGCTGTTCATCAGTCCTTAATAATTTACTTGTCATTTCTTGCTCATAGTTTTTAAATAAAGGTTGTAAGGTGTTGACGTAAAAATCAAGCTGTTGTGTTTCACTATTGCTGTAAGAACTTTTTGAATAATCGTTAATGACGTTTGGCTTTATTCCAAAAGCAGCAGCTAACTGCAAAGCTGATATTTTATTGTTCTCAAAAAATTGTGCATCAACCAATTTCATATCAAGCAGCTGAGCCTGCCACCCTAGTGGCAAAGGTATAAATTTACCATTGCTTGTTCTACTTGAAAAACTTTCAAGGTTTTTTACAACTTCTTGTTCGTTTGAATTGTCCATGTTTCCAGTATAGTAAATTGCAACCTTTGACCCAAACATTCCTGACCTGTAGAATTTATTTAAAAACCCCTCTGCTTGTTTGTTTGTATTTATCTGAGTTTTTAAAACATCTTTTATTGGAATACCTACAAGTCCGTCAAAAGTAAAGCAAGATTTAAAATGCAGTATCTCTTCTTTTGCAAAAGAATATCTTTTTGAGGTTCTTTTATCTGTCCATATATACCAGATTGCATTGTTGCTGTCTAAGATACCAGCGTTATCAATCCAAACTTCCATTTCCTGAGCCGGTAATTGCCACAGAGCTTTTGGATAACCTGTTATTTTATCTGTTTCAATATAGATGTAAGCATTACCATAATGTATTTTATTTAGTTCAGTTGTTGCCCAAAATTGTGAGGCTGTAACATAAGGATTTGGTCGTATGTTTAACAGCAGATCAAGCTTTGCATCAAATATTTTTTCACGTCCTTTTTTCTGAGTTATCTGTCTTTTTTCCCACGGCATTTTGCTCATAGTTTCAGATAAATGTTTCAGGCATATAAAATAAATAGTTTCAGCATAATCTGCTGAGTTTTCTATATCATTACTGTCCAGACCTCTTGACCCAAATACTTTTGTCAAATCAGTAAGTCCAATGTTTTTCTTTGTTTTAGATTTATTAAAAAATCTTTTAATTTTCTGTGGTATCTGTATTTGTTTCACCTCCTCCTGAATATAATTTTTTCAGAAATTCACTGTTTGAATATTTACTCATATCAATTTCAAACTCATGATACTGTGCCAATTTATATGCTCCCAATGTTGCATCTATTGGGTCAATTCTCTTGATGCTGGCGTCTTTATCAATCTTTATAAGTCCATTATTTTGTCTTACCATTGCATTATTCATTGCGAAATTAAGAACTGGGTTATGTAGATAAAATACATTACCACAATATACCTGTTCCCTGAAACCTGCTGTACTCTCATTAAGCGACCTGTAAGACTGATAAACCTCAACACACTTATATCCTTGTGCTGATAAGTCCATCATCATTTTACTTGCATTTGCAGGGTCAAAACATAGTGTATGAATTTTAAGTTCCCACTTCTCACAAAATGCTTTTACCCAGTTCCATACTGCCTGCTGGTCGACTATTTGTGTATTTGTAATAGTTATATATCCAGCCTCTACCCAGTAGCTGTACGGCATCTTGTCTTTTATTTCATGTTCTCTCAGTTTTTCAACACTTGGTACAAAAGAATGTGAAAATAAAATATATATTGGTGTATTATCGTTCATGAGTGGAATAATAAAAGATGTTGATGTAAGGTCAATTTTCGCTGACATATCAAAGCCGATGTATACAGGTTTGCCTTTTATATCAAAAGGTAGTTCCTTAACTTCGCAGGCTTTCCATTTTGCCATATCCATATACCCATTTTCTTTTTTGTTCAACCACATATTTAAACACTTAGTTTTAAAAGCAATTAATTTCTCTGGTATATCTTTTGCAATCTTAAAGTCTGAGCTTAGTTTTTCGATTCCCTCTTGATAATACGCTCTTATGGGATTGGCTTTTTTCCATGTGTTCAAGTCTTCAATCTTATCATTTTCATCAGCTTCACAAATATCAATGAAATACTCTTCGTTTATGGTGTCTGTATAAGGATTTAAGACATCAGAACAATATTGATATTCTTGAGTGTAGCAAGGAACATTAAGGTCAATTCCTGCTGTTGTGATTATAAAGAGTAGTGGCTCTTTTGAGTTGCTCCCCAAACCTAAGTCATAGAACTCAGTAGTTGGGTGTTGGTGATATTCATCAAGAACTAAAACAGCGGGGTTAGTTCCGTCGCCATTTTTTCCATCTTGCTTACTTAAGGGTGCAAGGAATGAATTACTTTTGATATGATATATCTTATCTCTTGTTATTTTGAATTTTGGTGATAAAATGCTTCCTCTAAGCATATTTTGTGCTTCATTGAAAAGTAATTTCGACTGTTCTCTTTTAGTCCCAGCACAAAACGTCTCAGCAATCTCGTTGTTTTTAGTAGCAACAACTGAGATTTCAAACAAAAGGCTACCTGCTTGCATCTGTGTTTTTGCATTCTTTCTTGCAACTTCCGTGAAAGCCTTTTTAAATCTTCTTATCCCAGTGCTATCTTCCCAACCATAAATTTGACACAATATAAATTTCTGCCATGTTGTAAGCATTATCGGTTGTCCTGCAAGTATTCCTTTGGAATGTTTCAAGTAAGTAAACCATTTAACTATCTTTTGGGCTTTTTCCTCATTCCAGTGATATTTATAGTTTTCTTTTCCAATGTCCTTTAAAAACCTTTCACAAGACCACTTGTGCTTTTTGCAGCTCACTATCTCGTCATTTATACAGTCATAAGCATACTGTTTCAATTCTTCAAGTATAGTCATCTATATCTCTCCGAACTCATCTTTTATATCACTTTCCTGTTTTTCTGTCTTTAACTGCATTGCTTTAAGTTTTGCCTCATAGCTCAATCCAAGCAGAACAGCATATTTTTTCATTTCATCAGAATATTTCAACTCCAATGCAACAAGCGGGTTTGCCTGCCGTCCAGCTTTAAAATTAAGTCCCAGCTCTTTAGAAATAGTTGTCCATTTAGAAAAAACATTACAATAAGCTCCAAGATTATTATAATCAAGATTGCATATCATAGAATTTCCTTGCATTTCTTTTAAAAGCCTTTTCCATTCAGCACGGGCAACATCATCAACGAGCCAGTCAGGCATATTATTTAAATAATCACTGTTAAAAGCTGTTTTATGTTGTTCTTCAAGTTCTTTTTCTTGTTTTTCTTTCTTTGTCAAGTGTCCTTTTTGAAGTGCTAGTGGTTTCTTTGCTCCCATTTTGACAACCTCCATTTTTTTATTTTTTTCTGAAAAAATCCTATTTGGAATTTTGTAAAAAGAAAGCTAGACGATGCGGTGTCCACATTTGTCCTAAAAACTTTTTTATAGCCCCCTATCCCTTTGTACATAAGCTTTTATATATGTTCTTAGTTCTTCTTGTACTTCTTCCAGCTTCTCATCTTTATATCTTGCATGTATCTCTCTGTGTGCCTTGTCTGATACTGGTATCAGGTTATCAAGGCTATATACCAGCTTTTTATCTGTGTCCTTTGATACTTCAGCTATGTGATGTACTAAGGTTGCAGGGGTAATCTTGTTATACTTGAAAAAAGTATAAATACAGATGTTGTCATATTTCATCAAACATGATAGCCTTACTCTGTCCCATTTCTTATTATGATAAACCTCCGCGTTCTTTCTTTTATATTTGTCATACCATTTATTATTCTGTTTATTTGAAAAAGTAAAACAGCCTTTCGGACATTCCTCACCTACTGGGTACATTGCTTTACACTTTGGGCATATCTTATATATCACTTTTCTTTACTACCTCCTAAAAGCATATCAACCTCTGCTTTTTTTAGCTTTATCTCAAGGCTTTTATCTTCCAACTCACGCCGTTTTAATTCAATGTCAAGTTTGATTTTTCTGATTTCTTGTTCTTCTTTTGGTGTAGGTATTTCCTCTATATTTCTTCTGAGTTCCAGAAATTTTTCTATTCTCTTAGTTCTTGCCATTACAGCTTTTTCAATTTTTCCTTCAAATAATTCGGCATTAGGTTTTTTATACACTTCTTTTACTGCTTCTTTTAACATTATGATTTCTTCTCTTGCTTCATTGTTTATCATTTCCCTCATTTCTCTGCATGTTGCCTCATCATTTTCAACAAACTGTTTATATGCTGACTTGCTTCTTGCTCCCTTTATCCAAGCATCACCTTTTATCTCAGCAAGTTTCTTTCTTTTATTGAGTGTTGTCAGAGGCACTTTATATATAACTGCTAATTTGTTTAAATCTTCTCCAAGTTCATATCTCATTCTGATTTCAAATTCTTTACTTTTTGTTAAAGCTCCCATATTTCACTCCTCTAAAAAAGTATAAATAAAGAATAATAAAAAGTACCATTTTTTACACCTTAATATCCCATAGCGTTTTCATGCTTTGTTAAGCACCTATTGAAAATTATTTTTAACTCTTTATAATCTTGCGTTCTCATGCTGTTTTAGAGTACCAGTTAATGTGGAATAGTTGGTATAAAAATATTCGCCAAAAATTTTTTTTAACAAAAATTTATACAGCGACAAATTAGCAATATGTATATAGTTTTTTAAGACCTGTTTTTCAAAAACACTTTTATGTTTTAAAGGAATATGCTCATTTATAAGTTCAATCAAAAATGAAAAGTCAAAAATCCAGCTTTCATCTTTCAGATGTTTAAATACTCCTCTTTCTTCTTTGTAATATGCTGGTATCTCCTTCCCTTGCTGTTTTAATTTTTTTCTGAACTGTCTTTTTACTTTTTCATTCCGTCTAAAATTATTAAATTCAAAATTCAGGTTTTTTCTTATTTTTTCAAGATACTTTGAAGGTTTAGTTAAAATCTCATTTATAAGGCTTTTTAAAAATATTTCTTCAAGCATATTATTTATTAAAAATGTTTTTAGGCTGTTGTCTAAGCCTGCCCGTTCCATTACATTCCTGAAATAATCTTGTCCAAATAGAACTTCTACCCTTGTGAGTTGCTTATCAAGTATAGTATTATGATTAAGATACATCTCAAAGGTCTTATCGTAGAGTTTTATTACCTTGCCCGTGTTTCCTTTTTTATAATCTTTTATTTTAGAATTTAAGTATAAGCTTCTGTCTTTTTTTATGCTTCGTGGTATATCGTCATTTTTAAAGCTAGATATAACAAGAGCCTTTTTATAGTTTGCCCGTCCTATTAAAAGTATTACTTCCTGCAAGGTTTCAAAATCGGCAACTAGTGTCATATCAAGTTCGACCTCTTTTATTTTTGCCTCTGTTATATCTATTTTTATGCCATTTTTTTCAAGCTTATTTAAAACAATTTCAATGCTGTCTTTCAGCTGTACAAGACTTGAATTATACACATTATGCCCATTTATCAATTTGCTTGGATTAAGTTCAAGTGTAGAAAAGTTATAAATATCACCAGTACCTTTACTGTTCCTTGTGTATGACATTGAAAATATTCCAAAGTCAGTATATTCAATCTTTTCAATGATTTCATTGTTTTGTGTATACCTCGTTTCTTTTTCAAGCTCATCAAAATTTAAAATTTTAAGATTATTAAGCACAATTCTGTCAATTCCAATAATTTCAAGTTTTGTTGTATCAACCTGCACTTTACACCTCCTGTCACTTTATTATGCCAACCCCTTTCCCGAAACGTTATCATTTCAACCTCATCATCTTTTTATTTTCTTTTTATTCTGTTATATATATAAATAGTTATTGTACCTACAGCACACCCAAAAACAAACATGAGCATTTTTTTCACCTCCTAAAATTTTTACAAAAAAAAAGGAATTAAGACACGCATCACTACGAGCCTTAACTCCTCTATTGAGTTCTATTGGTAAATTCAATTTTATTCAAAACAGATTATTGTTATTTCTCCACATTTTTTACATTTTAAAGCAATATTTTGACCATCACTTGATATTACATTATTTGGAAATTCAATATATCCATCTTTTTTACTCTCAAATATGAAACTATTGCATTTTTTACAATAATTTCTTTTATCTTTCATTTTAAGTCTTTTTATATTTATTTTCATGTGTATATTAGCACATTAATTTTAAATTTGCAAATTTATTTTTTAGTTGCTCCTCCTTTTTTTGTTTCATATGTATATGATAACATATTTTTAAAAAAATAAAAGGGGTTTGCAAAAATAGTGTACTAATATTAGTACACTATTTTTTGAAAAAGATAAAAAGTAAAAAAATTAAGAAAAAACATACTAATATTAGTACAGGAATTAAATTTTTTTTTATGCAGCAGGGGATTTTATCAAAAAACGCTAGACCGTTGATAATAAGCCTTTCAGAGTAATAAAAAAAGAGAGGTTTCCCTCTCTTTTTATGTTTAAGCCCATTTTAAGCCCAACAGGCTGTTTTTATAATCTCAAATTAAGTATTTATACAGGTTTGCGAACTTTGAAAATTTATTCCCACTCTATAGTTGCAGGTGGTTTTGATGAAATATCATAAGTCAATCTATTGATTCCTTTAACCTCATTTAAAATTCTATTAGAAACTCTTTCTAAAAACTCAAATGGAAGGTGTGACCAAGTAGCAGTCATAAAGTCAATAGTATTAGCAGATCTTAATACAGCAGTATATTCATAAGTTCTTTCATCTCCCATAACTCCAACAGATTTAACTGGAAGAAGAACAACAAATGCCTGACTTACTTTAGTATAAAGGTCAGCAGCTCTTAACTCTTCAATAAATATATCATCAGCTTCTCTTAAGATATCAGCTTTTTCTTTATCTACTTCTCCAAGGATTCTGATTCCAAGTCCAGGACCTGGGAATGGATGTCTGTCAATCATATGATCAGGAATTCCAAGTTCTCTACCTACTTTTCTTACTTCATCTTTGAAAAGTTCTCTTAAAGGTTCAAGAAGTTTAAACTTCATATCTTCTGGAAGTCCTCCAACATTATGGTGAGATTTAATAGTCATTGAAGGTCCTTTTACTGACATAGATTCAATAACATCTGGATATATAGTTCCTTGAGCAAGGAATTCTACATCTTTAATTTTTTTAGCTTCTTCATCAAATACTTCAATAAATTCTTTTCCAATTATTTTTCTTTTAGTTTCTGGATCAGATACACCAGCTAATTTTGTAAGGAATCTATCTTCTGCATCAATACATTTGATATTCATATGGAAATTTTCTCCATATACTTCCATTACTTTTTTAGCTTCATCTTTTCTTAATAATCCAGTGTCAACAAAGATACAAGTAAGCTGATCTCCAATAGCTTTGTGAATAAGAGTAGCAGCAACTGATGAATCTACTCCTCCTGAAAGACCAAGAAGAACTTTTTTATCTCCAACAGTTTCTTTAATATTTTTTACAGTTTCTTCAATGTAATTACCCATAGACCAGTTTTGCTCACATTTAGCAACATTGAAAACAAAGTTTTTAAGGATTTGTGTTCCGTATTCTGAATGAGTAACTTCAGCATGGAATTGAATACAATAACAATTGATTTCAGGAACATGCACAGCAGCTACACAAGAATCAGTGTGACCGATTTGAACAAATCCTGGAGCCATTTTAGTAACATGGTCATTGTGACTCATCCAAACTTTAGAGTTGTTAGGAATACCTTGGAAAAGTGGACTATCAACATTATCAATTAAAAGTTCAGCTTTACCAAATTCCTGTTTATCAGCTCTAGCAACTTCTCCTCCCATTAGGTGAGTAGTAAGCTGCATACCATAACAGATACCTAATACAGGAATACCTTTATAGAATAATTCTTTGTCTATAGTTGGAGCTCCTTCTGCATACACCGAAGAAGGTCCTCCTGAAAGGATTATTCCTTTAGGTTTTCTAGCAAGTATTTTTTCTAAAGGTTCAAAATATGGAACAACTTCAGCATAAACACCCATTTCTCTGACTCTTCTGGCAATCAGTTGATTGTATTGAGAACCAAAGTCCAGTATTACAATACTATTTTCTTTCATAAAAACCTCCAAATTTAAAATAAAAGGAGCGAAATGCTCCTTGTTAAACAACCTGAAAACAAATATCAATCTTTGTATGATATTTATTGATTATAGATTCTACCATAAAATCAAAACAGTGTCAAAAGAAAAATTTCTTTAAAAATTTGGCTACACCATTATTATCATTAGTATCAGTGATATAATTAACTCGTGATTTTACTTCATGAGGAGCATTACCCATAGCAACACCATATTTTACCACTGTCAACATCTCTATATCATTAACAGCATCGCCAAAAGCTGCACATTCTTCTGGGGATATACCATAAGTTTTAAGGGTTCTTTCAAGTACCAAACCTTTATTTACTTCTCTGTTTAAAACTTCATATAGAGTATCCATAGATTTAGCTTTATATACTTTATTACCCAATACTTTTTCCACTTCTCTATTTACTTTATCAAGAATATCAGGAGTACCCATAAATACAGTTTTAGTCATTTCATAGTTGTCAAAACTATAAAAATCTTTTTCAATAGGAATGAGATTTCTTTCTCTAGCATATTCTAGAACTTCTTTTCTGCTGGAATCCTCTACATACCACTTATTATCTTGATAAAGATTAAGAGCAACTCCCATTTTTCTAGCTATTCTTATAATTTCTTTTACATATTCCTCTTGTAAAGGTAATTCAAAGACAACTCTGTCATTTCTATATTCGACAACTTTGGCACCATTGTATGATATTACAACACCACCAAGATTCAGATATTCTGCATAAGGTTTAGCAGCATGATAAGTTCTTCCTGTAACTATAAATATTTTTACACCTTGTTGTTCCAATTCTTTAAGAACATCTCTATTAATGTCCGAAATTTTTTTATCAGTTGTTAAAAGTGTTCCATCTAAATCTAAAGCAACTGCTTTTATTTCCATTTTATCACCTCGATTGAATAAAAATATTGCTAAACTGATATGCATAGATTATAATACAGATTAAGGAAAATATCAAATTAAAAAGAGGTTTAAGATGATAAAAAATATTATATTTGATTTAGGAAATGTGCTTATTAAATACAGTCCAGAAAGTTTTCTGGAAAAAAATGTAAAAAAAGAAAGACAGGAAAAGTTTATAGCAACTGTTTTTAAAAGTAAAGAGTGGTTAGAATTAGATAGAGGAACTTTATCATATGAAGATGCAATAGAAAAATTTGCTGAAATAATATCTGAAGATAGAGAAAACTTAGAAAAACTTTTTAAAAATAATATAATGGATTGTTTAGCGCCAATAGAAGAGAACATTGAAATATTAAAAAAATTGAAAAAGAAAGGATATAATTTATTTGTTCTTTCTAATTTTCATAGACCAGCATTTGAGCAAGTACAAAAAGAATGGGAATTTTTTGACGAATTTGATGGTGGAGTTATATCTTGTTACTGTCATCTGTTAAAGCCAAATCAAAGAATATATGAGTTATTGTTAGCCAGATATGGACTTATTCCTGAAGAAACATTATTTATAGATGATACCAAAATTAATGTAGAAAAAGCAGAAAAAATAGGAATGGGAGGAATTTACCTCGATTTGCCAGAAATGTTAGAAAAATTATTAAAAAAGAAAGGAATAGAAGTATAAAATTAGTAAATGTTGTTGACTAAAAGTAAAGTGATTATCTTCTTGAAGATTACTAAAGAAATGCTTGCCCCTTAGAAATAAGTAGAAAAGAGTATAAATAAAGAAAAATTGGATAAAATAATTTAAAATATGTTATTATGAATTAATTAAATACTTTTTTTAATTACTTAAATATCTTTTGCTGATGTTATTATTGAAGCTACTTAAAAATTTTTTTAAAAAAATGAAATTTTCAATACACAAATGAGAAAATATGTAGTATAATACGGGAAAGTTATATTGTATTTAAAAGCCAGGAATAAAGTTGGTTTTTTGATATAATATTTTTAAAACCAATAAGCAGGCAAGAGGGGGAAAAGAAAATGTTTTTGTCACCAGAAGAAAAATTATTAGCCTTTAGAAAGAAGCATAGAATAACTCAAGGAGAATTAGTGGGGGATGATATTACTAGAGTTTTTTTAGGTATGATTGAAATAGGTAAAAGATCACTGACAGAAAAAACAGCTAAATTACTTTGCAAAAATTTTACTAAGATATTAGGAGAAAGAGGAATAAAAGACTCTATAAAACTAAGCGAGCTTATGAAAACAAAAGAAGAGCAGGCTTTAGAATATTTAGAGAATATAACTAAAGATGAGAATTCAGATCTTAAAGAAAATATTTGGGAAATAGAAGAGGCTCTTTTTGAATTAAATGATAATGATAGAAGTGAGTATTGCATGAGGCTCTTTGCAAGATTTGAAAGCGAAGGAAACTACTTAGATGCAAGAGATTATATTTTAAAATCTCTTCATGGTATTAGAAAAATAGCTGATCTTAAAGAAAAATTACTAGAAATTATGAAACTTAATAAAATATTAGGAGATTATAAAAATAGTGTATTTACTTATAGAAAGTTTGAAGATAGACTTTTAAAAGAAAAGTGGAGCAAAGAATATGAAATACTTCAATATAAATACGCAGAAGCTTTAGTAGAAACTGGAGTATATACTGAAGCTTTAAATATATTAAAGTTTTTATTTAAAAAATCTAAAAATGAAGATTTCTTATTTGAAGTAAGAAAAATGATAGCTAAAACTTACAAAAATATGGGAGATTATGAAGAAGCTTCTAAGGAATATGTTTCTTTAGCCAAAGGAAGAAGTTCTGAAGAAAAGGCAGAAGCATATAGTAAACTTATCGAAATAGGAATACTTACTGAAGACAAAGTATTTTTAAAGAAATTCTATGAGAAATGTAAGGATAATTATGAGATAAGTGGAATAAAAGAGGAATGTGAAAATTTTGATGTACTTGTTCTGTTAGGAAAAGGTGCAAAAGAATTAGGAAAAACAAAAGACAGCAAGTCTTTTTATATGGAAGCATTAATGGTAGGAAAAAATTCTGGGTGCGAAATAGAAGAAAGAATGGAAATAATAGCTGAATTATTCCAAATGTTTGAAAAAAGTGATTTTTATTCTGTTCAAAGTATAGAAAATGAGTATATCAGTTTGTTAGAATTGAAAAAAGACTATAAGCCAGCTATAAAAATACTTGAATACTATCAAAAAAATATGCCTAGTGAAGTTTTAAAAAAATTTGAAATATTTTAAGAATGGTAACTCTCTCCTTTTCTAATATTAGGAGGGAGTTTTTTTTTTATAAAAAAACCACTACTTTAAGTAGTGGTAATAATTAATTATTTTTTAAGTTGCACTCTCATCAAAAGATCTCCAACTTTAACATCTTTACCTTTTGCAACAACATCAATTTTTTCTATCATATCCATATTATTTATAATAACAGGTGTTTTTACTGAAGGCACTTTACTTTTGATAAATTCAAGATCATATTCAACTAACTTATCCCCAACTTTAACTTGGTTTCCAGCAGCTACTCTTTTAAATCCTTCACCTTTTAAAGTAACAGTATCTATTCCAAAATGAACTATCATTTCAAGTCCATTAGGAGTTTCAAAACTTACTGCATGATTAGTTTCAAAAATATCTATTTCACCATCTACTGGAGCACAAACAACTCCTTCAGTTGGGTCAATAGCACACCCATCGCCTACCATTTTTTGAGCAAAAGCTTCATCAGGAACTTCTGATAAATCTATAACTTTTCCATTAAGTGGAGAATATATATCAAACCATTCCTCTTCTTTCTTTTTTTTAAACATGTCAAATAATCCCATATTTTCCTCCCTATTTTTTAAGATTTAGAAATTATAAACAATGTATATAAGATATTATTTCACACTTTTCAAAATAAATCAAATTATTATTTGAAAAATTTTAAACCATAAATAGTAATATTTCTAAGCTACAATATTAATATAGAAAAATATAAATAAAGAGGAAAAAAAATAAGAATGAGTATAATATAATATATAGAGGAATAATATTTTTAAACTGAGTAATAAAATAAAAAATAAATGTAATGAAAAAAGAATAAAAAAAAATATTGTTTTAAAATAGTTGACAAATTAAAAAAAGTGTTCTATAATCAAAATATAAAAAATAATTATTGTCATAAACTAATTAATAATATATAAGATGATGAAGGAGGTTGGTTATATGAATCCAAACAAATTTACAGAGAATTCATTACTTGCTTTAAATGAAGCTCAGGCCCTTACTATGAGAGCTAAGCAACAGACGATAAAACCTGAATTTTTAGCATTGGCACTTTTGAAAAATCCAGAAGGTCTTATCCCTAGAATTATGGAAAAGCTAGAATTGAATCTCAACTATATTATTGGGCAGATAGAAAATGAAGTGAATAAATTCCCTAGAATAGAAGGAAGTAGTTTGGGAGATGTCACTTTAGATCAATCTACTCATAGAGTTTTAATAGAAGCAGAAAATATAATGGAAAAGATGGGAGATTCCTATGTCAGTGTAGAACACATCTTTTGGGCATTAATAAAAGAAATGCCTCTATTGAAAAGAATAGGAATAGATGAAAAAAAATATGAAGCAGCAGTAAAAGAAGTAAGAGGAAATCAAAAAGTAGACTCTCAAAATCCAGAAGCAACATATGAAGTACTTGAAAAATATGCAAGAGATCTTGTTGAATTAGCAAGACAAGGTAAAATAGATCCTATTATAGGAAGAGATAGTGAAATAAGAAGAACTATACAGATAATTTCAAGAAGAACAAAAAATAATCCTATACTAATAGGGGAACCTGGAGTAGGTAAAACTGCTATAGCAGAAGGTCTTGCTCAGAGAATACTTAATGGTGATGTTCCAGAGTCGTTAAAAGGAAAGAAACTTTACTCATTAGATATGGGTGCTTTGATAGCTGGAGCAAAATTCAGAGGAGAATTTGAAGAAAGACTTAAAGGTGTATTAAAAGAAGTAGAAAGTTCAAATGGGAATATAATATTGTTTATAGATGAAATACATACTATAGTTGGTGCAGGAAAAACTGATGGAGCAATGGATGCAGGAAATATTTTGAAACCTATGCTTGCAAGAGGAGAAGTAAGAGTAATAGGTGCTACTACTATAGATGAATACAGAAAATATATTGAAAAAGATGCTGCTCTAGAAAGAAGATTCCAGATAGTAATGGTTGATGAACCTACTGTTGAAGACACTATATCTATTTTAAGAGGGCTTAAAGAAAAGTTTGAAATGTATCATGGAGTAAGAATATCTGACTCAGCAATAGTTTCGGCAGCTACTTTGAGTAATAGATATATAGCAGACAGACAGCTTCCAGATAAAGCTATTGACCTTATAGACGAAGCAGCAGCCATGATAAGAACAGAAATTGATTCTATGCCAGCAGAACTAGATGAATTAACTAGAAAGAGTATGCAGCTTGAAATAGAGAAAGAAGCTTTGAAAAAAGAAACAGATCAGGGTTCAAAGGATAGATTAGAAATACTTGAAAAAGAACTTGCAGAAATGAATGCTAAAAAATCTTTATTAAAATCACAATGGGAACTGGAGAAAAGAGATATAACTAGAGTTAAACAGCTTAAAGAAGAAGCAGAAAAAGTTAAACTTGAAATGGAACAAGCTGAGAGAAATTATGATTTAAGCAGATTATCAGAATTAAAATATGGAAAATTAGCAGGTATTGAAAAAGAAATACAGGAACAACAGGAAAAATTAGATGCAACTTATGGAAATAGTGGATTATTAAAACAAGAAGTTACTGCTGATGAAATAGCAGACATTGTTTCTAAATGGACAGGTATTCCAGTATCTAAATTGGCTGAAACTGAGAAAGAAAAAATACTTAATCTAGAAAATAGTTTGAAAAATAGAGTAAAAGGACAAGATGAAGCTGTAAAAGCAGTAGCAGATACTATGATAAGATCAAGAGCTGGATTGAAAGATAAAAACAGACCTATGGGTTCATTTATATTCTTAGGACCAACAGGAGTTGGAAAAACTTATCTTGCTAAATCTTTAGCTTATAATTTGTTTGATAATGAAGATAATGTTATAAGAATAGATATGAGTGAATATATGGATAAATTCTCAACTACTAGATTGATAGGAGCACCTCCAGGATATGTAGGATATGAAGAAGGAGGACAGCTTACAGAAGCAGTGAGAACAAAACCTTACTCAGTAATTCTGTTTGATGAAATAGAAAAAGCTCATCCAGATGTATTTAATATTCTCCTTCAAGTACTTGATGATGGTAGACTTACAGATGGACAAGGTAGAATGATAGACTTTAAAAATACTTTGATAATTATGACTTCTAATATTGGAAGCCATCTAATACTTGAAGATATTAATTTAAAAGAAGAAACTAAAGAAAGAGTGCTTGACCAATTAAAAGCTAATTTCAGACCAGAATTTTTAAATAGAGTGGACGAAATTATTCTATTTAAAGCTTTAGATTTAGCTTCAATAAAAGATATTGTAAGATTATCATTAGAATCTGTACAAGAAAAAGTAAAAGACAGATATATAGAATTACATTTTACAGAACCAGTTGTTGAATATTTAGCAACTAATGCTTATGATCCTCAATATGGAGCTAGACCACTTAGACGTTATATTCAAAAACAACTTGAAACATCACTTGCAAAAATGATACTTTCTAACAGAATTAAAGAAAGAGATAAAGTTGATGTAGAACTTGTAAATGGACAAATAGAATTTAAAGTAAGAGAGAAATAATAAAAAATAAAGAGATTGATTAAAAACTAGAATAAATTTTAGAAATTTGGAAATTAGAAAGGTTTGTGCAATATTTTATGAACAAAATTAGTAACAAACCTTTCTACTGAAAAAGTTCTAAATTTATATTTCTGTTTATGTATCAATCTCTTTTTAATATTTATAAAGATTTATTATTTAGAATTTTTAACAAAATCAGCAGCAGTTTCACCAGCTATTTTACCAAAAACTGTAATATCAGTTACAGCATTTCCACCGATTCTGTTACCCCCATGTACTCCACCAGTAATTTCCCCAGCAGCATATAATCCAGGGATAACTTTTCCTTCTGGAGTAAGAACTTCAGTATTAGTATTGATACGAACTCCTCCCATAGTATGGTGAATAGCAGGAGATACTTCAATAGCATAGAAAGGAGCTTTTACAAGTTCTCTAGGAAGTCCTTTTTTACCAAAGTCTTTGTCTTCACCAGCTTTAACATATCCATTATAAGTTGCAATAGTTTCAACAAAAGTTTTTGGTTCTATTCCAACTTTTTTAGCCAATTCTTCTAAAGTAGAAGCTTCTACAGCAAATCCCTGTTTAACATATCCATTTATAGCAGAAAGATTTTCTCTTGTACCTTGGTCAAATACTAGGAAAGCACTTGCACCTTTTTGAGCAAGTTCAGCTTTAGAAACAACATCTCTAGTTTCTAGTTCATTGATAAATCTTTTTCCATCTCTATTGATTAAGATTGCCCCTTCTCCTCTTACACTTTCAGTAATCATAGCAGTATTGTTATGAACAACAGTAGGATGAGTTTGAATTTCAGACATATCAACAAGATCAGCTCCAGCAGCTTTAGTCATTTTGATACCTTCTCCAGTGATAGCAGGACTGTTAGTAGAACCAAATCCTTTAAGAGCAGGATTGTATTCTTCTATCATAGCAGGGTTAGCTCCAAATCCACCAGTAGCCATAATTACAGCTTTAGCAGAAATAATATAAGTTTTTCCCTTATGTTTAACTTCTACCCCAGTAACTTTATCACCAGTTTTTATTAATTTAGTAACTTCGCTTTCAGTTCTGATTTCAATACCTAATTTATCAGCAGTATCACTAAGAGCAGCTACTACAACAGGTCCCACAGCTTTTCCACCAGTTGGTCTGTGAATTCTTTTTACACTTTGACCTCCAGAGAAAGAAACTTCTGTAAGATCAGTTCCTTTTGAAATAAGCCAGTCAATAATATATTTAGATTCTTCAGTCATTTTTTTAAGAAGTTCAGGATTATTTTTATTTTTTCCACCTTTCATAGTATCATTGTAGAAAAGTTCTTCTGAATCTTCAATACCTAATTTTTTTTGAAGAGAAGTATTAGCAGCATTGATACCACCAGTTGCATAGTTAGTATTTCCACCTAACATAGCCATTTTTTCTAAAAGGATAACATTAGCTCCTTTTTCTTTTGCAGCAATAGCAGCAGTAAGTCCAGCACCTCCACCACCAACTACAACAATATCAGTAGATATGTCAGTAAGAACTACATCAGGTTTTTTAGAAGGTGTTTTACTTACTAATTTGATTCCAGCTTGAGCCACAGCAGAACCTACAGCCTCTTTTATTCCTTCAGAAGTATAAGTAGCTCCAGCAACATTATCAATTTCTATACTTTGGTTTTCTACGATTTCTTTAGTAATCTGCTCCATAGCTTTTTTAGTGAAGGCAGTTTCCTCATGTTTAAGTATTTCTACTCCTTTAATCTCATTTCCCTCATAAGTAACATTAACTTTAATATCTCCTTTATAGCCTGCTCCAACACCTTCAATAGTTTTTGCACTAACTGTAGAAGATATCATGATAGTTAAGGCAGACAATAAGCATAACAGTTTTTTCCTCATATTTCACCCCTCATTTAAATATATAGTGTATTTTTTATGCATAAAATGATGCATACCATTACCATTATATTATATATTATATATAAAAAGAATGTCAAACATTTATTTTAAAAATCTATTTCTAAGTTTTTAAGATAATAAAAGAGCGACTAAAAAGTCGCTCTCAAAGATAATATTAATTATTTAGAAGTTTTAGCAAAATCAGCAGCATTTTCCCCAGCAGTTTTTCCATAGACTGTAATATCTGTTACAGCATTTCCACCAATTCTATTAGCTCCATGTACTCCACCAGTAATTTCTCCAGCAGCATATAAACCAGGTATAACCTTTCCATCAGCAGTTAATACCTGAGCTTTAGTATTGATACGAACTCCACCCATAGTGTGATGAACAGCAGGAGATACTTCAATAGCATAGAAAGGGGCTTTTACAAGTTCTCTAGGAAGAACAGTTTTTCCAAAATCTTTATCTGTTCCAGCTTTAACATATCCATTATAAGTTTCCATAGTTTTAACTAATGTTTTTCCATCTATTCCCACTTTTTGTGCTAATTCCTCAAGAGTAAACTCTTCTACAGCTAATTTTCTTTTTACATATCCATTGATAGCTCCAAGATTTTCTCTGATAGACTGATCAAATATTAAAAAAGCACTTTTACCAGTTTGTTCTAATTCAGCTTTAGAAACAACATCTCTAGTTTCTAATTCATTGATAAATCTTTTTCCCTCTCTGTTTACCAGAATAGCCCCTTCTCCTCTTACAGCTTCAGTAATCATAGTAGTATTATTATGAACGACAGTAGGGTGTGTTTGAATTTCATTCATGTCAACAAGAGCTCCCCCAACAGAATTTATCATTTTAATACCTTCTCCAGTAATAGCAGGACTGTTAGTAGAACCAAATCCTTTAAGAGCAGGATTATATTCAGCTACCATGGCAGCATTTGCACCAAATCCACCAGTAGCCATAACTACAGCTTTAGCATTTATTTTATATGTTTCACCTTTATGTTTAACTTCTATCCCAGTAACTTTATCACCAGTTTTTATAATTTTTACAACTTCACTTTCAGTTCTTACATCAATACCATCTTTTTCAGCAGTTTCAGCAAGGGCATCAACAATAACAGGACCTACAGCTTGACCACCAGCAGGTCTATGAGTTCTTTTTGCACTTTGTCCACCAGTAAATACTACTTCAGAAAGATCAGCTCCTCTTTCAGTAAGCCAGTTGATAATGTTACTAGAATCAGTAGTAAGTTTTTTTACTAATTCAGGATTATTTTTGTTTTTTCCACCTTTCATAGTATCGTTGTAAAAAAGTTCAGCAGAATCTTCTATACCTAATTTTTTTTGAAGATCAGTATTGGCTGCATTAATACCAGCAGTTGCATAGTTAGTATTTCCACCTAACATAAGCATTTTTTCAAGAAGAATGACATTAGCTCCCTTTTCTCTTGCAGCAATAGCAGCAGAAAGACCAGCTCCTCCTCCTCCAACTACAACAACATCAGTAGTGATATCAAGACTATAAGCAGTAAAGCTCATAACAACAGCACCAAGTAAACATAACAGTTTTTTCTTCATTCTACACCCCTCATAAATTAATATATATTGGTTATTTTATGTTCAATATGAACATAAAAACTAACGATTTTATTATATCTTATCAGAAGAAAGAAAGTCAATTGTTTTCTAAAAAACTAAAATAAAAACCTGAGATAAAATTTTACATATCTCAGGCTTCATTAAATTTTTATTTAAGATCAAATTTAGCTAAATCATTTTCTACATCAGATATTCCTGCAAGTCCAAATGTGTTTATCAGTACATTTAAAACATTAGGAGAAAGGAATGCTGGAAGAGTAGGACCAATATGAATATTTTTTACTCCAAGAGATAGCAATGCAAGAAGTACAATTACAGCTTTTTGTTCATACCATGCAATGTTATAAACTATTGGAAGTTTGTTAATATCATCAAGTCCAAAAATTTCTTTTAATTTTAAAGCTATAAGAGCTAATGAATAAGAGTCATTACATTGTCCAGCATCAAGTACTCTAGGAATGCCATTTATATCTCCGAGAGATAATTTATTATATTTATATTTTGCACATCCAGCAGTAAGAATAACTGTATCTTTAGGAAGAGCTTTTGCAAAATCTGTATAGTAATTTCTGTTAGACATTCTTCCATCACAACCAGCCATAACTACAAACTTTTTAATAGCTCCAGATTTTACTGCTTCTACTACTTTATCAGCAAGAGCAAAAACTTGGTTATGTGCAAATCCACCAATGATTTCACCTTTTTCTATTTCAGTAGGAGCTTTACATTTTTTAGCAAGTGCTATTACTTCAGAAAAATCTTTTTTACCATCTTTTCCAACAGGAATTCTTTTCCAATTTGGGAATCCAGCAGCATTTGTAGTGAATATTCTGTCATTATAGGTAGCTTTTTCCAATGGAGGAACAATACAGTTAGTTGTGAAAACAACAGGTCCATTAAAAGTTTCAAATTCTTCTTTTTGTTTCCACCATGCATTTCCATAGTTACCAAAGAAATGAGAATATTTTTTAAATTTTGGGTAGTAATGTCCTGGAAGCATTTCAGAATGAGTATAAATATCTACTCCACTATCTTTACTTTGTTCAAGCAATTGTTCTAAGTCATTAAGATCATGTCCACTTATTAATATACCAGGTCTGTTACCCACTCCGATATTTACTTTTGTTATTTCAGGATTTCCAAATGCTGAAGTATTGGCTTCATCAAGAAGAGCCATTGTTTTTACTCCAAATGCTCCACACTCAAGGACTAGAGCAGTTAAGTCATCTCCAGAAAGAGTATCATCTAAAGTTGCTAAAAGAGCTTTTTCCATAAAAGTAAATATTTCTTCATTAGTTTTATTAAGATTCATTGCATGTTCTGCATATGCAGCCATACCTTTTAATCCATAAGTTAATAATTCTCTCAATGATCTGATATCTTCATTTTCAGTTCTCAAAATTCCAATGCTATGATTTTTAGAAAATTCTATTAATTCTTCATCTGATAGATAAGTCCATGTAGTGAGTTGAATATTTTCAAATCTTGGATTTAAGGTAATACTATTTTTTATAAGAATATTTCTGAGTTCATTTCTTAATTTTAATCCCTGTTTAATTTCATTGATAATAGCTTTATTATCAAAATTTGCATTTGTAATAGTCATAAATAAGGAATTTATAATATATCTATCTGCAGTTTTTAATATTTCATCTATACTGATTATTTTTCTCAACTGGGAGCTATAAGCAGCCACACCTTTAACAGTATATACAAGTAAATCTTGTAAAGAAGCAGTAATGGGTTGTTTACCACATACACCAGCTATTGTACAACCAGTTCCTTTCATTGTTTCCTGGCATTGAAAACAAAACATTTGATTACACATTTTAATTCCTCCTTTTTTAAAGTAAATCATTTTGTCATAGGTAAATAATACAATATTTTTTATAAAGAAACGGTAACATATGTTACAATAAAAAAATCTTCTATAATAGTTTTACAGGAGGAAAATATATTTCTTTTTTCTTGAAGTAAAAATTTTTATAAAAAAAACTGATCCCATTACAGATCAGTTTTAAGTTATTTGAGTTTAGATAAAAATTTCTGGTTCTTTTCTTTCGCTACATTTTGTTTCAAGGAATTCGATAACATTTTTTAAAGGATTGTCAGGGATTTCTCTTCCATTAAATGTGCAAACTTTAACACAGGCATAGCAGTGAATACATTTTTCGACATCAACCAATTCAGGGTCTTTTTTGTCTATTGCCCCTACTGGACAAACTATGTAACACTTTCTGCAATAAATACAATTTTTATTTGACATAGGAGAAAATACTTTTACAGGCATATCTTCTCTATATGGAAAATTACCTTTAACTTCAATATTTTTTGTATAAGTATCAGTATCTATTTTTTTTCTGATTTCTTTACCAAAAGCTATAGCTTTTGCAATATCTTCCTCATCAGGTCTTTTAGTCCCTACTTTTCTACTATAAGAATGTTCTCCAATAAAAGCTCCTCCAGCAATAACTGAAAATCCATTTTCTGAGAGGATATCTTTCAATTCAAGTAAAGCATCATCATAATCCCTGTTTCCATAAACAGTTACAGCCACAGCTAAACTATTATTTCCATGAATTTTTTTTAACATATCTCTTGTGATAACTGGAGTTCTCCCACCATATACTGGAACTCCTACAATAGCAATCTCATCTTCCTGAAGAAAAAATTCTTCTTCACTCTCAAATGAAAAAGTGAGATCATGCTCTATAAAACCAGTGCTTAAACCTTCAGCAATAGCTTTTACAGTTTTTTTAGTAGTATAAGTAGGACTGAAATAAAATAGATGAACATTTTTAATAATCATAGACATTTCCTCCTAAATTATGTATTTTATATTATAAATCCACTTCCAAGTACTTTGTGATCTTTATCATAAAAAACTACTCCTTGTCCTGGAGTTACAGCTCTTACTTGATTTCCTATAAAATTAACTTTGATATTTCCATTAGAAAGAACTTCAAGTTTACATTTATGAAGTTGATCTCTCGAACGCGTTTTTGCCCAGCACTCCATTTCATCTAATTCTTTTATACTATTAAGAGAAATAAGATTAATATTTTCAGCAATAAGATTATCTTTAAAAAGCATTTCATTTGGACCAACCACTACACAATTTCTTTTGCTGTCCAACTCAATAACATAGAGAGGATTTTCTTGTGCTATTCCTAATCCTTTCCTTTGTCCAATTGTATAGAAAGAAAGACCTTTATGTTTACCAAGTATTTTTCCATTTGTATCAACTATATTTCCAGGTTTTCCAGCCTTTCCATCAGTCATTTCCATAAGAAATTCTTTAAGCTTTCCATCTTCAACAAAGCATATTTCTTGTGAGTCTTTTTTAGCATATACTCTTACCCCAAGAAGTTGAGCTAACTCTCTAACTTTTGGTTTTTCAAGATTTCCAATAGGAAATTTTAGATATTTTAAATTTTCTTTTTTCATTTGTGAAAGGAAATATACTTGATCTTTGCCAGCATCATCACCCATAGAAAGAATACCATCTTTCATTTGAGTGTAATGTCCAGTTGCCATAAAGTCAGCACCTTTAGAACGAGCAAAATCTATAAGTAAACCTAACTTTATATATTTATTACAAACCATACATGGATTTGGAGTTTTACCTTTAAGGTATTCATCAACAAAATAATCCATGACTTTTTCTTTAAATTCTTTAGTAACATCTAAAAGATAATATGGAATTCCTAAGTCATCACATACTTTTTTAGCATCAGAATCTTCTGGCTTGCAAGTCTTCATTGTAATTCCAAAGACATTATAACCTTGTTTTTTTAATAAGTAAGCAACAGTTGAACTGTCAACTCCTCCACTCATAGCAACTGCTATTGTTGTATTTTGATTGTTTTCATCATACATGAGATATTTTGAAAACTCATTATTTATTGTATCCATAATAACCACCTTTATTATTGTAAAATTAATATTTAAAAGAAAATTTTATTAAAAGAATGGAATAAAGTAATTATTCCAAATATAAATATGAGTATACCTGATATTCTTGAAATTTTAATTAGGTTCTCTTCAGTAATTGTTCTTCTCCAATGAGAAAGAAGAAAAGTAGTGAAGAACCATTCAGTAGCCCCACCTAAAAATATGCCACAGGCAACTTGAAAAGGAACTGAATGTCTTTCAGATTCAAATATTCTCAAAGTAGTAAAGATAACCATTATAGTAAAAATACTCGAAACATTGGCTAAAGCAACGACGAATGTAGTAAAATAATTTTGGATAATTCCAACAGGATCAAGTTCTATTTTTTTTACTTTCATCTTTCTACTCATTTTTTTTAAACCAACAACAAGTAGGAAAATACTGATGCCAATTTCAAGAAAACATTCATACTTTATAATAAATTCATCTATTCTATTGATAAAAAGAAGGGCTGTCAAACCATAGACGACATCTACAGTGACCATTCCAAGGGAAGATACATAACCTTCCTTTTGTCCCTCTACTAAAGTTTTTTCCATGCAATAAATCCCAACAGGACCAAAAGGAAGCGATAAAATAAGCCCAGTAATCACTCCTTTTAAAAATGTTAAATCCAAAATAGTACCTCCAATAAATCAATATTAAAGTTCTTTACCACAGCTTGGACAATTAGAAGGTGCCTGTCTATAAGGTGTATCACAATATGGACATATGCCTCTCTCTATTAAAATAGATTTAATGTCATCATAAGTGGCAGTTTTTTTTCTATAAACTTTTATTGCAGAATCATTTTTTATTTCATAGACACTGTTACATTTTTGACAATGAATTACATGGTCTACTGCATATTTGTAAATGGGAAAAGAGAAAAGCACAAAAATATTTTGAAGTTTATGAAATCTAGCTTTGTTACTAGTGCAACCTACACATTTAAATTGTATTTCACCTAATTTGTAGTTAGCATTCTGAACTCCAAAATTTTTAAAAAAACTCATTATAACTCCTTTGATCGATTATTCATATTTTGGTAATTCGTATATTAATGAATAAATCTTTTTTATTTATGAAAAAGTTTTTACAGATATACAACTTTTCCTTATTGATTATATCATATATTACATTGAATTTCTATTTATAAAACAAAATAATTTTCCAGATTAAATATTTCAAAGTTACTCAATATGGGGTATAATATATAATATATTAAAAATAAAGAAAATCAGATATTGATGAAGGGAGAAATTATTGAAAAAAGTCTTAACTGAAAAAGAAATAGAAATCCAAATGGAAAAAGCTTTAAATAAAATACCATTTGAAATAAAAAAGATAAAGTTTGCTCTCGAAGTGGTAAAGAAAATAAAAAGATTAAAAATGATTTTTAAAATTAAATAGAGAGAAAATAATCCGTAGCATTTGAAAAATTATAGAAAATAAATTGATGAAGATTTAATTTTTTATTTAATGAGGGGGAGTAATGATATCAGAAAAATTAGTAAAAAGAATAGGGACTATATCAAAAGAATTTGAAAAATTAGGATATAACTTGGAAGAGGATTTACTAGAATTGGCAGAAATGAGAGAAGATATAGCTGAAAGATTGGAAAATACTAAATTTAAAAAAATAGAATTCTATGAAGATAAAGAGCTACATTCTGTAGGAATGACTCTAGAAGATGTTCAGATAGAATTTTTTATAACTGAAGGAGAAGATGAAGAAGGACCTTGGTATGAAGCAGAAGCAGAAATAATATTTTTTTAAAAGTAAGGGGGATAAAAAATGAAAATATTTGATGGACATGCAGATATCTGGTTTGATGTTTCTGCAAAGAGAAAGAATGGAGAGGAATGTATTGTAAAAAATCATCATTTAAAAAGATTTAGAGATGGAAATATTATGGGTGGAATATTTATAGCTTATCTTGATGAAAATGCAGTTGATGAAGAAAAAGAAATGATGTGGATGATAAATTCAACTATACATGAAATTAAAAAAAATGAAGAGCTTTATAATATAATAAAAAATTCAGGAGATTTTAACAAAGGAATAATAAATGAAAAATTAAATGTTCTTATGGGAATAGAAGGACTTAGAGCAATAAAGAAAAACTTAGATTGGCTTGATACTTTTTATCAATTAGGGTTTAGACATGCTTCGCTTACTTGGAATGAAGAAAATGATCTTGGAACAGGAGCAAAGGGAAACGAAAATAGAGGAATAACTGAAACTGGAAAAGCTGCGATAAAAAAAATGAATGAACTAGGTATGATAGTTGATGTATCTCATGCAAATGAAAAAACTTTCTGGGATATTTATGAGGTAAGTGATAAGCCTATAATTGCTTCTCATTCAAATGCTAGAAAACTTTGTGATCATGTAAGAAATCTAACTGATGAACAGATTAAAGCAATTGCAGAAAGTGGAGGATTAGTAGGTGCAGTTGCATATAAAGGTTTTGTAGATTTAGAAAAAGAAAAACAGACAATAGAAAGATATGTAGACCATATAGATTATATGGTATCACTGGCAGGAATTAAGCATGTAGGTTTAGGGTTTGATTTTTGTGAATATCTTTATGCAGGGAGAACAGGAAAAGATATGAATCCTAAAGGTTTAGAAGATGCTTCTTATGCACAGAATGTTATAGAAGAATTAAGAAAGAGAGAATATTCAGAAGAAGACATAAGAAAAATAGCATATGAAAACTTTATGAGGGTAATAGAAATAAATTTTGAAAAATAATTTTAAAATGAAAGGACGGAATATGGAAAGAAAATTATTGATATATGATTCATTTACAACAGAGGTTTTTAAAGGGAATCCAGCTGGAGTCTTGCTGGGAGCTGATGGATTAAAGAATGAAGAAATGCAGAGTATAGCAAGAGAACTTGGATATCCTGAAACTGTGTTTTTATTTTTAAATGACCCTGAAAAAATAAAGGTAAAATTTTTTACTCCAAAAGAGGAAATAGATTTATGTGGACATGCAACTATAGCCTATGGAACTGCACTTGTAGAGTGTGGGATAATAAAAGTTGAAGAGGGAGAAAATCAAGTAAATATAGAAACTAATTTAGGAACTCTTCCTATTGTTATAAAAATAAGAAATAAAAAAATAGACAATATTATGATGTATCAGGCTTCTCCTAAAATAGATAGGAATTTTACTGTAAATAAAAGTGAGTTAGCAAAAGCTTTGAATATATCTCCTGATGATTTTGCAGATGATATAGAAATAGTAAAGGCATATACAGGGGTTTGGGATTTGATGATACCATTAAAAAGAAAAGAAACACTAAATGAAATAGTTGGAGATATGGAAAAAATAAAACAAATAAGCAGTGAGTTAAATATAATATCTCTTCATCCGTTTTATATAGAGAAAATAGAAAATAAAACCAATCTTTATGCTAGAAACTTTGCACCAATAGTTGATATAGATGAAGAAGCTGCAACAGGAACATCTAATGGAGCATTGATTTATTATTTACATACAATAGGAAAAATAAAATCTGAGGAAAATATTGTTGTTACTCAAGGGGAAAAGTTAGGAAGAAAGAGTAAAATAATGGGAAAAATTCAAATTAAAAAAGAAAAAATAGATGTACTTATTGGTGGAACAGCAGTAAAATTTGTAGAAGGAAAAATAGAAATATAGAAACATAGAAACATAAAAATATAGAAATATAGAAATATAAAAATATAGAAATGTAGAAATATAAAAATATAGAAATATAATATTATAAAAAGATGGGGTTGTTGCAAATTGATGATTTTTAATCATTCATTTGAATAACTCCTTTTTCTTTTCAACATTTTTTGTTTGAGATATTGGTAATGATGAATATTCTTATCTTTTTTACTCAAAACCTATATTATTCTACAATCACAATCATCTTCTACAACCATAAGGTTATCAAGAGTTTTCCTTGATAAATATAAAACACTTCCCATTATGAAGAGTATCACAGAAAGAGAAAAGAAAATAGTGAGAAATCCCATATCTTGAGTAAATCCAGCAACTTTACCAGAAATAATACTTGCAATGAACATAGTCATATACCATAATCCCATAAAAAATGTAGAATATCTTTTTGGAGAAAGACAATTGAACATAGCAATACCAATAGGGGCTATACAAAGTTCAGATATAGTATTAAATACATAAGCAAAAACAATAAAAATCATATTTGCTTTCATGTCGCCAGATGTTAGAACAGAAATAGTCATGAAGGCAAAAGCTGTACCCATAGAAAATATTCCAAGGGCAATTTTTACAGGTATAGTTACATTTCTTTTACGAAGCTGATTCCAGACTAATGCTAATATTGGAGCAAAAAGTATACCAAGTATAGCATTTAGTGCAGCAAACCATGGAACAGGAATTATAAAACCTAAAAGATTTCTGTCAACATAATCTCTTGCATATAAAGTAATAGAACTAAACGACTGATAAAAAGATGTCCAGAACAGAATAACGAATATTGATATTATACCCATAGCTTTTATTCTCTTCTTTTCATTATCACTAAAATCAAAAGAAAAAATTGATTTTTGTTCAGCTTTATATAAATGATATGGTGATTTTCCAGTATCTTTTAAATATTTAGGGGCAAGGCATAAAAAAGTAATAGTCCAAGTAATACCTATAATACTGCAAATAAAGAACATAGGCTTATAACCATAATGTGTGATTTCTCCACTGATACTTTTTATAGCGAAGAATTTATCAGCTACAAGTCCAGCTGTAAAAGGAGCAAGAAAAGACCCTAAGTTTATGAACATATAGAAAAGACTATAGGCAATTTCTCTTTCAAGAGTGCTTTTATCTGAGTAAATATTCCCTACAAGATTAGTTCCATTTGCTTTGAAAAATCCATTCCCTATTATGATAAAAAGAAGACTGAAATATAATTGATAAATGTTTGAACTTGTAAAAAGAAAGAAATTTCCAAGAGATATAAAGATTCCCCCTAGAATAATAGATCTTTGTTGTCCTAAATACCTATCAGACAACCACCCTCCAATAAGTGGAGTGAGATGCAATATTCCTACATAAAGTCCATAAAGTGAAGTAGCTTCTTTAGGAGAAAGACCAATACCACCTTTAACAATAGATGCAGTAAAATAGAGAACAAGCAGTGTTGATATTCCATGATATGAAAATCTTTCCCAAGTAATAGTAAAACACATAAGCCAAAAAGAGTTAGGATATTTTCTTTTGAGATTATTTATAAAATCTAACAACATAAAAATCCTCCAAAATATTCAGTGTCAATCATTTTATTATGTTATTATATAGCATTTTTTTTAAAATTAAAAGTGAAATAAAAAAAGGCATAGAGATATTCCATGCCATAAAATTTAGATTAATATTCAAATTTTCTGAATGCGTGTTTGTCAGCACCACAAGGAGGACAAGTCCAGTTATCTGGAAGGTCATTAAAAGAAGTTCCAGCTTTAATACCATGGTCTACATCACCAACAGCAGGGTCATAAACATATCCACAAACTTCACACATAAATTTTTCAGTTTCATTAGTATCATGTTCTTTAAGTTCAGTAAATGCATGTTTATCAGCACCACAAGGAGGACAAGTCCAGTCATCTGGAAGGTCATTAAAAGAAGTTCCAGCTTTAATGCCATGGTCTACATCACCAACAGCAGGGTCATAAACATATCCACAAACTTCACATATATATTTTTTCATAGGTAAACCTCCAATAAATTTTTCTGAATTATATATAAGAATTATATCATGATTTTTATAAAGGGTAAATATAGAATTATGAAATTAAATTATTAAATTTTGAATTTTCTTCAAGTGCTTTAACAAGATGCTTATCAATAATATAGAGTCTTCTACACACCTCTCTTGATATATTTAAAAGAAATTTGTTGAATAATATTATATTTGTTTTAGATAATTTATGCAGAGATATTTTTGAAAATTGTAATACTGACAATTCACTCATAGCAATTGCAGTTCCAATATATGGAAGTATACCAATAAGGGCAACTTCTCCAAAGCAATTTCCAGTAGTAAAAGTTCCAATGTCAAAATCAATTTCATCTTTTCGGTGGAAAAGCTTAACAATACCATTTTCAATTATAAAAATATTGTTAGGTGAGCTATCCTGGCTAAAGATAACTTCCCCTTTTTTATATTTTTTTAAAGTCATCAAGGATAGCATTTCTTTTATTTCTTCTTTGCTGAGAGCACTGAATAGAGGGGTTTTTTCAATTACTTTAAATATAGTAGAGTATTCGTCCATAAATTGATCATTCATAAAAATTTCCCTCCTTAAATAAATTAATCAAATTTTAAATAAAATATGTATATCATAATAATATACTAAATAAAGTTTAAAAATCCTTTAAAAAAGAAAAGTATTTAAAAATATAGTTGTTTTCACAAGGGTTAAAGAAAGGATTTTGAGTTAAAAAAAATTTTTTTAGAATTTCTATTGACTTTTAAAAAAAGTCAAAGTATACTTATATTGAAAGAAATGTGTTATATTTTTAGAAAAAGCATGTATATATATCATGAATGTAGCTTATCTAAGAATCGAATGACATAGCAAGCATATAAGACAATTGAATATTTATATAAAAATAGAGGTGCATTTATGGAGGTAGTATGGAGATGCTAAGAGAAAAAGCTCTCAATGCTTCATGCGAAGGACGTAGTTGCCGAAAGAGGAAAGATTGCTTATGGTCTTTTTTCTTGGGGGTTGCAGAAATATGCAACAACTGTCACATTTATTGTGGAGAGCTATTTTGGGTTGAGTGAAATCAAGATCAAATCATGCTTACAGTTTAACTATGTCTATTACTACATGCATCTTTTTTAATTTTTTGAAAATTTAAATTTAAGAAAATTAGGAGGAAAAATTATGAAATCAATGATCAGATTAAGAATGAGTTCTCATGATGCACATTATGGAGGAAATTTAGTTGATGGTGCCAGAATGTTGCAATTATTTGGAGATGTCGCTACTGAACTTTTAATTCAAATGGACGGAGATGAAGGTTTATTTAAAGCATATGACAGTGTAGAATTTATGGCTCCTGTATTTGCTGGAGATTTTATAGAAGCTGTTGGTGAAATAGTAAGTTCTGGAAATAGCTCAAGAAAAATGGTTTTTGAAGCTAGAAAGGTTATAGTTCCTAGACCAGATATCAATGATTCAGCTGCAGATGTTTTAGCTGAACCAATTGTTGTATGTAGAGCTAGTGGAACTTGTGTAACTCCTAAGGATAAACAAAGAAAAAAATAGAAATAAATTATATTGAAATGTAAAGGAGATGGAAATGGAAAAATTAATAATTACAGCAGCTATATGCGGAGCTGAAGTAACTAAAGAACAAAATCCAGCAGTTCCTTATACTGTAGAAGAAATAGTAAGAGAAGCATATGGAGCATATAAAGCAGGAGCTTCAATAATCCACTTGCATGTAAGAGAAGATGATGGGACTCCTACTCAATCTAAAGAAAGATTTAAACAATGTATAGATGCAATAAGAGAAAAATGTCCAGATGCAATAATTCAACCATCTACTGGTGGAGCAGTTGGAATGACAGATCTTGAAAGATTACAGCCTACTGAATTAGGACCTGAAATGGCAACTCTAGATTGTGGAACTTGTAACTTTGGTGGAGATGAAGTTTTCACTAATACTGAGAATACTATTAAAAACTTTGGAAAAATAATGATTGAAAGAGGAGTAAAACCTGAAATTGAAGTATTTGACAAAGGAATGGTAGATTATGCTATAAAATATGCAAAGCAAGGATTTATTAAAAAGCCTATGCATTTTGATTTTGTTTTAGGGGTACAAATGGCAGCAAGTGCAAGAGATCTTGTGTTTATCAGTGAAAGTATTCCAGAAGGTTCTACTTGGACAGTGGCTGGAATAGGAAGACATGAATTTCCAATGGCAGCATTGGCTATTGTTATGGGAGGACATGTAAGAGTTGGATTTGAAGACAATGTATACATTGAAAAAGGTGTGCTTGCTAAATCAAATGGAGAACTTGTAGAAAAAGTTGTAAGAATGGCTAAAGAATTAGGAAGAGAAATTGCTACTCCTGATGAAGCTAGAGAAATATTAGGATTAAAAAAATAATTTAACTTGAATGATAGAAACTAAAATATAATTTAAGGAGGAGATTTTAAATGATAAAAGGATGCAAATATGGAACACACAGAGTTATAGAACCACAAGGAGTTTTACCACAACCAGCTTTGAAAATAAATAATGACATGAATATATATTCAAATGAAATATTAATAGATGTAATGGCACTAAATGTTGACTCAGCTTCATTTACTCAAATCGAAGAAGAAGCAGGACATGATGTAGAAAAAATCAAAGCTAAAATAAAAGAAATTGTTGGTGAAAGAGGAAAAATGCAAAACCCTGTAACTGGATCAGGTGGAATGCTTATAGGAACTATTGAAAAAATTGGAGATGACCTAATTGGAAAAACTGATCTTAAAGTTGGAGATAAAATAGCTACTCTAGTTTCTTTATCTCTTACTCCATTAAGAATAGATGAAATTATTGATGTAAAACCAGATATTGACAGAGTAGAAATCAAAGGTAAGGCAATACTTTTTGAAAGTGGAATCTATGCAGTATTACCAAAAGATATGCCTGAAACTTTAGCTCTTGCAGCTCTAGATGTAGCAGGAGCACCAGCACAAGTTGCTAAATTAGCTAGACCTTGTCAATCAGTTGTTATTCTTGGATCAGCTGGAAAATCAGGAATGCTTTGTGCTTATGAGGCAGTAAAAAGAGTAGGACCTACTGGAACTGTAATTGGATTAGTAAGAAATGAAAAAGAAGCTGCTCTATTAGCTAGAGTAAGCGACAAAATAAAAGTAGTTATTGCTGATGCTACAAAACCAATCGAAGTATTAAATGCAGTATTAGCTGCTAATGATGGTAAAGAAGTAGACATCGCTATTAACTGTGTAAATGTACAAAATACAGAAATGTCAACAATTTTACCAGTTAAAGATTTAGGAATAGCTTACTTCTTCTCTATGGCAACTTCATTTACTAAAGCTGCTTTAGGTGCTGAAGGTGTAGGAAAAGACGTTACTATGATAGTAGGAAACGGATATACTAAAGACCATGCTGCAATCACTTTAGAAGAATTGAGAGAAAGTGCTGTATTAAGAGAAATATTTAATGAATTATATGTTTAATATTTTACTTTAAAAATAACTAAAAACAAAAATAAGAAATTAAAAATTAGAGGAGATGATAAAATGAACACAGTTAACACTAGAGCGAAGTTTTTTCCAAATGTAACAGATGAGCAATGGAATGATTGGCATTGGCAAGTAAAAAATAGAATAGAAAGCTTAGAAGATCTTAAAAAATATATAACTTTAAGTGCAGAAGAAGAAGAAGGAGTTAAAAAAACTCTTGAAACTTTAAGAATGGCTATTACACCATACTATTTTTCGTTGATGGATATTAATGATCCTAACTGTCCAGTTAGAAAACAAGCTATTCCTTCAATAAAAGAAATTCACAAGGCAGAAGCTGATCTTTTAGATCCATTACATGAAGATGAAGACTCTCCAGTTCCTGGATTAACTCATAGATATCCAGATAGAGTACTTTTACTAATAACTGATATGTGTTCAATGTATTGCAGACACTGTACTCGTAGAAGATTTGCTGGAGCAAATGATGATGCAATGCCTATGGATAGAATAGACAAAGCTATTGAATATATAGCTAAAACTCCACAAGTAAGAGATGTTTTATTGTCAGGAGGAGATGCTTTACTAGTTTCTGATGAAACTTTAGAATATATCATTAGTAAGTTAAGAGCTATACCTCATGTTGAAATAGTAAGAATTGGATCAAGAACTCCAGTTGTTCTTCCTCAAAGAATAACTCCTGAACTAGTTGAAATGTTGAAAAAGTATCACCCAATTTGGTTAAATACACATTTCAATCATCCAAAAGAAGTAACTCCAGAATCTAAAAAAGCTTGTGAATTAATGGCTAATGCTGGAATTCCACTAGGAAACCAATCAGTTCTTTTAAGAGGAATTAATGATTGTGTACATGTAATGAAAAGATTAGTTCATGATTTAGTAAAAATGAGAGTAAGACCTTACTATATTTATCAATGTGACCTTTCAATGGGATTAGAGCACTTCAGAACTCCAGTTTCTAAGGGAATTGAAATCATTGAAGGATTAAGAGGACATACATCAGGATATGCTGTACCTACTTTCGTAGTTGACGCACCTGGTGGAGGAGGAAAAACTCCAGTAATGCCTCAATATGTAATTTCTCAAGCTCCACATAAAGTTGTATTGAGAAACTTTGAAGGAGTTATTACTACTTATACTGAGCCTGAAGAATATCATGAAGAATGTCAATGTGAAGATTGTAAAGCTGGTAAAACAAACACTGGAGTATCAAAACTTCTTAGTGGTGGAGCTATGGCAATAGAACCAAAAGAGCTTGACAGACATAAAAGAAACGAAAAATAATTGATTATATGAGGTAGCGATATGATGGATACTTATGATCTGCTGAAAGATTATAAAAGGGTGTCAATAATAGGAATGGAAAAAAATGTAGGGAAAACAACTGTACTTAATCAATTAATAGAAGATATAGGCATGAAAAAAATAGTTGGACTTACTTCTATAGGAAGAGATGGAGAAGATACAGATGTTGTGACTAATACTCATAAACCTAGAATATATGTTTTTCCAGGAACATTAGTAGCTACTGCAAGAGATTGCTTGAGAAACTGTGATATTACAAGAGAAATCTTGTATACCACAGATTTCTCAACCCCTATGGGGAATATCATAATAATGAAAGCAATTTCAGCAGGTTATGTAGACATAGCAGGTCCTTCTTATAATGCTCAAATAAAAAAAATTTTAGAAATAATGGAAAATTTTGGAAGTGAGCTATCTCTAGTAGATGGAGCTTTAAGCAGAAAAGGAAGTGCAGTAGGTGATGTAACAGAGGCTACTATATTGGCAACTGGTGCAGCATTATCTCTTGATATGGGAAAAGTTATTGAAGAAACAGCTAATACTGTATCACTTCTTACTTTACCAACTCTTGAAGATAAAGAACTGAAAGATAAAATTAATAAAGTTTTTCAAAATGCTAGAGTTGGAATAATATATAATGACGGTGAAATAAAGACTCTGGAAGGCATGGGACCTCTTGAGTCAAATGATGAGATAAAAAATTACCTTAATGATAGAATACAAGTAATAGCTGTTAGGGGAGCAATTACGAAGAAATTCATTGAGATTCTAATCAAAAATAGAGGTAATTTTAAAAATATAATATTGATAGCAAAAGATGGAACAAAAGTTTTCATAGATTTTTTAACTCAAAAGAAATTAGAGGCTAGTGGTGTAGAACTGAGAGTCATGAATACTATAAATCTTCTTTTTGTAACATGTAATCCACGTTCTCCTCTTGGATATGAATTTCCAAAGGATAAATTTAAGAAGTATTTAGAAGAAAAAATAAAATATAAAGTTATAGATGTAGTAGGTGAGCGTAATGAGATTTATAGATGATAAAAGTCTTGAGAGATTAGGATTTAGAAAACTTTTGACAAGAGTTGAAACTCTCTCTCCTTATGGTAAGGTTAAACTGAAAAAGCTTAAAAATTATTTAAAAGGAGAGGAGCAACTTCTTGAAGAAGAGTTTATGAAAATGGAAATTTTTATGAATTTCTCTAAAGAAAATAAAAATCTGATAAAGGATATTGAAGGAATAATCCACAGGTTAAAAGATATTAAGACGGTTGTAAATAACTGCTTAAAGGAAAATATATTAGATGATGTAGACCTTTTTGAAATAAAAGTACAGGCACTTTTAATGGAAGAATTAAATATTTTATTAAAAAAATTGCCAGTGGAATTAAAAAACTTTAATCTGGAAAGCATGGAAGAGATGATAGATGCTCTAGATCCAGATAAAGACAGGTTGCCTACCTTTTATGTTTATGATAGTTATTCAGCTGCGCTTAAAATGGTGAGAGATAAGAAAAAAGATATAGAAAAAAGAATATTCGCTGCAAAAAGTTTTGAAGAAGTATCACAATTAAAAGAAGAGAGATTGAAGATACTTGTAGAAGAAGAAAGAGAAGAGCTGGAAGTGAGAAGACAGCTTACATCTATCTTATTAAAGAAAGCAGAGGGATTTTTAGAAAATATAGATAAAATAGGGAATCTAGATTTTTTAATGGCTAAAGTCAGATTTGCAAAAACTTATGGAGGTATCAGACCTGAAATATCTACAAATAATGAAATAGATGTTACTGGACTGGTAAATATAGAAGTAAGAGAAATGTTAGAAGCTAAAAGCAAAACTTTTACTCCAATTGATGTGAAATTAAAGTCAGGAGTTACCATAATAACAGGAGCAAATATGGGAGGGAAAAGTGTTGCATTAAAAACTATAACAGAAAATCTTTTACTTTTCCATATGGGGTTCTTTGTTATTGCTGAAAAAGCAAAATTCCCACTTGTAGATTTCGTATTTTTTATATCAGATGATATGCAGGATATCTCTAAAGGTTTAAGTACTTTTGGAGCTGAAATAATGAAGCTTAAAGAAGTAAATATATTTTTAGATTTAGGGACAGGCTTTGTAGTTTTTGATGAGTTTGCTAGAGGAACTAATCCGAAAGAGGGACAAAAGTTCGTAGAAGCTTTGGCTAAATATCTAAATGATAGACCTACGATATCTCTTATGACCACTCATTTTGATGGAATTGTAAGAGATAACATGAATCATTATCAAGTAGTAGGATTAAAAAATGTGGATTTTGAAAATTTAAGAAGAAAAATAGAGTTAAGTAAAAATTCTATGGAACTTATTCAAGAGTATATGGACTTTAGACTTGAAAAGGCGGACAAGGCAGAAGTACCAAAAGACGCTTTGAATATAGCAAAATTAATAGGAATAGATAAAAGATTTACGGAAATAATACTTGAAGAGTATATTAAGGAGGATTAAAAGAGATGAATAGCAAACTAAATCTTAATTGGAATTTAGTAGACGAAGCTCGTAAGTCAGCTAAAAAAATTGCTGCAGATGCACAAGTGTTTGTTGATGCCCACAGTACTGTCACTGTAGAAAGAACAATATGTAGATTATTAGGAATAGATGGTATTGATGAATTTGAAGTACCATTACCAAATGTGGTAGTAGATTTTATTAAAGAAAATGGAAATATCTCTTTAGGAGTTGCTAAATATTTAGGAAATGCAATGCTTGAAACTGGGCTAAAGCCACAAGAAATAGCTGAAAGAGTTGCTAAAAAAGAATTAGATATTACAAAAATGAAGTGGCATGATGATTTTGAAATTAAATTAGCTCTTAAAGAAATTGCAGAAGCTAATGTAGAAAGAATTAAATCTAACAGAGCAAAAAGAGAAGAATATTTAAATGTATATGGAGATAAAAAAGGTCCTTACATTTATGTAATAGTTGCTACTGGAAATATCTATGAAGACGTAACACAAGCTGTAGCTGCTGCAAGACAAGGTGCAGATGTAATAGCTGTTATCAGAACTACAGGTCAGTCTTTATTGGATTATGTACCATATGGAGCTACAACTGAAGGATTCGGAGGAACAATGGCTACTCAGGAAAACTTTAGAATCATGAGAAAAGCTCTTGATGAAGTTGGAGTAGAATTAAAAAGATATATAAGACTATGTAACTACTGTTCAGGACTTTGTATGCCTGAAATAGCAGCAATGGGAGCTCTTGAAAGATTAGATATGATGTTGAATGATGCATTGTATGGAATATTATTTAGAGATATCAATATGAAAAGAACTTTAGTTGACCAATTCTTCTCAAGAGTTATCAATGGATTTGCTGGAGTTATAATTAACACAGGAGAAGATAACTATTTAACTACAGCTGATGCAATTGAAGAAGCTCATACAGTTCTTGCTTCTCAATTTATTAATGAACAGTTTGCACTAGTTGCTGGATTACCAGAAGAACAAATGGGACTAGGACATGCTTTTGAAATGCACCCAGATACTAAAAATGGATTTTTACTTGAATTAGCTCAAGCTCAAATGGCTAGAGAAATATTCCCTAAAGCTCCATTAAAGTATATGCCACCTACAAAATTCATGACAGGAAATATTTTTAAAGGGCATGTACAAGATGCTTTATTCAATATGGTAACTATAATGACTAATCAAAAGGTACACTTACTAGGAATGCTGACAGAAGCTATTCATACTCCATTTATGTCAGACAGAGCACTTTCTATAGAAAATGCTAAATATATCTTTAATAATATGGAAGATTTTGGTAATGATATTGAGTTCAAAAAAGATGGTATAATGGTAAATAGAGCTAAAGAGGTTCTTGAAAAAGCTGCTGAATTGTTAAAAACTATAGAAGAAATAGGAATATTCAAGACTCTTGAAGGTGGAATTTTTGCTGGTATAAAAAGACCATTAGATGGAGGAAAAGGACTGGCTGGAGTATTTGAAAAAGATTCTAGTTACTTTAATCCATTTATAGAATTAATGCTTGGAGGTAATAGATAATGTCTGGAGGTTTATATTCTACTGATAAAAAAGAATTTGATAAAACACTCGATCTTACACAGTTAAGACCATATGGAGATACAATGAATGATGGTAAGGTTCAAATGAGCTTTACTCTTCCAGTACCTAATAATGAAAAAGGTGTGGAAGCTGCTATACAATTAGCTAAAAAAATGGGATTTGTAGATCCTGCTGTTGCTTTTTCAGAAGCACTTGATAAAGAATTTTCATTTTATGTAGTATATGGAGCTACATCACATAGTGTAGATTATACTAATATAAAGGTACAAGCTTTAGAAATAGATACAATGGATATGCATGAATGTGAAGAGTATATTGCTGAAAATATAGGAAGAAATGTAGTAATGATAGGAGCAAGTACTGGAACAGATGCTCATACAGTTGGAATTGATGCTATCATGAATATGAAAGGATATGCAGGACATTATGGACTTGAAAGATATAAGGGAGTAGAAGCTTATAACCTTGGAAGTCAAGTTACAAATGAAGAGTTTATTCAAAAAGCTATTGAGTTAAAGGCTGATGCTTTAATAGTTTCACAAACAGTAACTCAAAAAGATGTTCATATTCACAATTTGACTAACTTAGTTGAGCTATTAGAGGCTGAAGGATTGAGAGATAAGGTTATCTTAATAGCTGGAGGAGCTAGAATCACTAATGAGCTAGCAAAAGAGTTAGGATATGATGCTGGATTTGGACCAGGAAAATATGCTGATGATGTTGCAACTTACATTGTAAAAGAAATGGTTCAAAGAGGAATGGTTAAGAAATAAAATAAAACAGTTTTGAGATTTAAAAGCCCTGAATGAAAATTTGCTTGAATCACTAATGATTTAATGCTAAAATATCATTCAGGGCTCTCTTTAATTTATGAGAGAATAATGAAAAGGGTGAGGGAGAAGATGAGAATTTTAAAAACAGCGTTAATTTCATTATTTATGATTGGAACTGCAGCTTTTTCTTTTGATGGAGATGCCAGTTGGACTACAGTTGCAATATACGACAATGAGATGCCAGAGAATATTATTTTAAATGAAAAATATAGTGGTGGTCATCCAAAAGTACTGGACTATGTTTTTGTAAGAACAAGAACAGCAAATTTAAGAGATTTACCAAGCACAAAAGGTAAAATTATAAAAAAATTTAATTACGATGCTAAACTAAAAGTTTTAGAAAAAGTATATGATTATGGAAATTACTGGTACAAGGTAGAAACTAAAGATGGAGAAGTAGGATATATTTCTTCCATGGTAGTAAGAAAGAGAATGTTTAGATTTGAAAAAGCTTTGGATAAAATAAATGAGCTTGAAAATTTTATCACAAAAGAAATGGAAGCTGGAAGAGAAATAGTAAGTACAAATTCTTATGTACCTAATCCAAATAATGTCGATTTCAAAAGAGAAAAAGATAAATATGGGACTTCTCTTGATCAGAATATAGTGGGTTGGTATGGAAAAGAAAGAATATTTGTTCCTGATAGATCAATACTTTCTATTGTAGAACAAGGAGATAAAACTTCAAAAGTGCATGTAGCTTCAATAAAAGAGGAACCTCTAGTTATTGAAAATAAAAAAATATCTAGAAATCCTAAAATAAATAAAGATTTTAGAAAAGTTATAGCTATAGACATAGAAAACCAAAATCTTATAATCTTTGAAAAAAATGAAGATGAAAAATGGGAAATAGTATCATATGTATATAGTAAGACTGGAATAGAAAGTGAAGTGGGCTTTGAAACTCCAAAGGGATTTTTTGTAGCTCCAATGGCAAAGTATATAATGCCATATAATAGTGAAGTTGGGGAAAAACAAGGATATGCAAGATATGCTATTAGATTTTCTGGTGGAGGATATCTTCATGGAACACCTATAAATTATGAAGAAGATGCCAATAGAGAATTTTTTATGAGACAGAAAGAAAAAACTTTAGGAACATTTACTGGAACTAGAAAATGTGTAAGAACTACAGAACCTCATGCAAAATATCTTTTTGAATGGATGGTAAAAAATCCAAATAAAAGTAGAAATGAACAGGTTCCTAACGAAAATATAATGTTTGTTATTTTCTAAAATGGTTTTGAGGAGGAAAAATGAAAAAAGTATTACTTATGTTATCAGCTTCACTTATTGTTATTCTAACTGGATGTTCATCTGTAGATAAGCAGCCTCTAAAAGAACTTGTTATTGAAGAAACTGAAAATGAATTTATAATGGAAGATATAGATGTTTCTAAAAAAACTCTTGAAGAAATTATAGTATTTAATGAAAAGGGTGTTACAATTAGAAGAGAAGGAAATAACTTAGTTCTTTCTATGCCTGAGCTTGTACTTTTTGATTTCAATAAATATGAAGTTAAAAATAAAGTTAAAGGAAGTTTAAATGCTTTAGCAAAAGCGTTGGAAGAAAATCCAGATATTAGAATTAAAATAGATGGATATACTGATTTTATAGGAAGTGAAGGTTATAATCTTGAACTTTCTGTAAAAAGAGCAAATGCTATAAAAGATTATCTTACTAATAGAGGAGTAAAACCTTCTAATATTTCTATTGAAGGGTATGGAAAACAAAATCCTATTGCTTCAAACCAAACAGAAACAGGAAGAGCAAAAAATAGAAGAGTTGAATTTATAATTTCGAGAGATAAATTTTAATTAGAAAAATAATTTTTTCTTACATCATGAAAAAAAACATGATATACTATATAAGTATCAAAAGATATACTTGCGTATAATCTGTATAGATGTAAATCCAGCTTTAAAAGCGTGTGATCTAAAAGCATAATTGCTTAGATTACACGCTATTTTATTTGTTGGAGGAGAGAAAAAATGAATGAAACAAAAGAAAAAAAAGGAGTTTATCTTATTAAGGAACCAGTAGGAAAACTTTTATTTAAGTTTTCTCTGCCATGTGTGTTGTCCATGTTGGTAGGGGCATTGTATAATATTGTAGATCAAATATTCATAGGGCAGAGTGTAGGATATCTTGGAAATGCTGCAACCAATGTAGTGTATCCATTTACTGTTTTGGCACTTGCTATAGCATTGCTTATAGGTGATGGAACAGCAGCACAGCTCAGTATTTCCTTGGGAAGTGGTTCAAGAGAAACAAGTCATAGATGTGTAGGAAATGGAATAATAATAACATGTATTATAGGGATAATCTTAATGATGGCAGGATTAGTTTTTAGAAATAATATTTTAAAGATATTTGGTGTAACTGAAGGAAGTTATAAATATGCTTCAGAATATATGTATATAATTTTATTGGGGATACCTTTTTTTATTTTTACCTCAAGTATGAATGCTGTGATAAGAGCTGATGGCTCTCCTAAATATTCTATGTTTGCTGCAATGATTGGAGCAGTTATCAATCTTATTCTTGATCCAGTTGCCATATTTGTATTTAATATGGGGGTGAGGGGAGCAGCATTGGCTACAATTGTAGGGCAGATAGCTTCCTGTATAGTAACTATATTGTATTTTAAAAATCCAAAATCTTTTAAATTTAGTAAGGAAAGTTTTATACTTGTGAAAGATATAATTCAGAGAACTTGTCAGCTAGGTATTTCCAGCTTTATAACACAAGTTGCTATTGTATTAATTATTAGTACAGTCAACAATATGATAGGATTACACGGGGAAATATCTAAATATGGAACCGATATCCCCCTTTCAGTAATAGGGATTGTAATGAAAGTATTTGGCATAGTCATAGCATTTTCAGTAGGTATAGCAGTGGGAGGTCAACCTATTGCAGGATATAATTATGGGGCTGAAAATTATAAAAGAGTGAGAAAAACCTATAAGTATGTTATTCTTTCAAATATAGTAGTAGGTTTTATAGCTATGTTAATCTTTGAATTTTGTCCCTATATTATAGTAAGATTATTTGGAAGTGAAAGTGCTCTTTATAATGAATATGCAAATATGTGCTTCCGTATATATCTTAGTGGAATACTTCTCTGCTGTATTCAAAAGGCCAGCAGTATTTTTCTGCAATCTATAGGAAAACCAGTGAAAGCCACTGTACTTTCACTTTCACGAGATGTAGTATTTCTTATACCAGGTCTTATAATTCTATCTTATAATTTTGGGATAAAAGGTATGCTGTGGGCTGCACCAATAGCTGATGTATTAGCTTTTACTCTTGCATGTACAATGATTTTGAAAGAATATAAAGCATTGAAAATTTTAGAAAAAAATAACATATAAATAATTTAAATTTATGAGAGAAAGATAACAAAGATAAGATAATTGGAAGAGCTTTTATTTTGTTATCTTCTCTTTTTTTATTGCCTGGGGAGATGTTGTAATTATATAGTTTTATTTTTGATATACCAAATATGTAATTTTAGATATATAAATTAACAAGAAATTAAGGTATAATTATTATAGACAGCTTATTTAAAAGGAGAAAAAGAATGAAAGTATTGATAACTGGGGCAACAGGAGGAATTGGAAAAGCCTTAATAGATATATTTTATAGGAATGGCTGGGAAATATTAGCTGTAGGAAGAAATAGAAATGTTCTTAAAGAATTAAAGGGAAAGTACAGAGATAGGCTGAATACATATTATGTAGATTTAGGAAATGAAAAAAGTATAGATGAATTTTTTAAAGAGTTGGAAGGGGAGGAAATAAATCTTTTAATAAATGGAGCTGGAATTGGAGAATTAGGCTATTTTGAAGATATCCCTTATGAGAATGAAAAAAAGATGATAGATATAAATATTGTTGCTGTTATTAAATTTACAAAATATTTTTATAATAAAATTGATGGTATAATAAATATATCTTCTACTGCTGGATTTCAATGTGGAGGTCCTTTGATGAGTGGATACTATGCCACAAAGTCCTTTGTAAATAGCTTTACATTTGGATTGATGGGAGAAGGAGGAAGAACAAAGTTAATGTTATTATGCCCAGGTCCTACTCTTACAAATTTTAAAGGAGTAGATAAAGAACTTAAAGGGTTAGCAAAGTTTTATACTACAACTCCAGAAGAGGTAGCAGAGAAATGTTATTTTGATTATTTGAGAAAAAAAAGAATCTCAATACCAGGAAAAATAAATAAAATATTATATTTTTTTAATAAAATAATGCCTGTTATACCTCAATTAAAAATGATAAAAAAAATACAGAAGAAAAAAATAGAAAAATAGTTTCATTTTATAAGAAAAATGGTATAATTATTTTTAACATGAGGGGGATACGAATGAAGAAAAAACTTATACATCTCTTTATAATCATATTTCTTTTTACAGGTTGTACATATTTTAAAGTAAGAGAAGCATTTAAAGAAGCTGATAAGGGGGAATATACGAAATCTTTATATAATTTAGCAGATATATTAAAAACTAATAGTAGAGATAGAAGAACTCTTGATGCTTTTGAGCTTATATATCCAATGGGAGAAAAGGAATATTATGATGAACTTGATATGACCAGAAATAGAGATCTTGTAGGATATACAAAAGCTCTTTTAAATCTTTTGAGGGTACAGGAAATATATTATTCTCTGCCAGAAGAAAGCAGAAATTCAATAGCTGTGATAACTCCACCACCAGCAGAGAGAAATAAAGTAAAACAAGAAAGTGCAGAAAGCTTTTTTAAATTGGGAAATCAATTTCAGGCTGAAACTATAGAGGATAAACTTAGAAAATTTGGATTTTATTCAGAAGCTCAAAAATATGATATTGATAATAGAAAAGATATAAATAAAAAATATTCAGAAAGTATGGAAAATGCAAGAGTAAGATTTAATTTAGTAGTAAATACACTGGTAGGAAGGAAAAATTTTAGTGATGATTTTAAAAAATATACTATCAGCAATATAGGAACTTATCCTCTTTTTACAGTAAATGATAAAAGTAAAGCTAATGTAGATTTAAATATATCATTGAGCAATTTTTATTATTCACCTCCTACAGTAAATATAATAAGTGGTATAGACAGTTATTTTGAAACTAGAATAAGGAGAGTAATGAAAAAAGTAGTTACTACTGAAATGGTAAATGGAAAAGCTGTAGAAAGAGTAAAATATGTACCAGTAGATGAAGAATATGAAGTTGAAATATTTTATAAATATGAAAAATATATAAAAACAACATATGCAGAATATGACTTAGCATATATCATGAAGGATAAAAAAGATGACAGAATTATTGCTAAAAATAGTAAAAAAATAAGATACAGTGATGAAGCAGTATGGATGAAATTTTATCCAATAACACATGTGAGAGGAGGATACCACAGGTTTCCTATAAGTGAAAATGAAAAATATGTATTAGATGAGGCTACTGTTGTGAGAAGAGCTATGTTAAAGGGAACAGAAATAATAAACTTAGAATTAAAAGCATTGGATTCTAATAGAATAATTGGCTGGTAATATTTTAAATATGTAATATGGGAGGAAAATTTATGTTAGCAAAAGGAATGGAAAACAGAAATTTAGTAGATAAGGTCTTCAGTATAGCTAAAAAAGCTAAAGAAGCTGCTGAAAAATATGGAGATGAAAAAGTAGTAAATGCAACTATAGGATCACTTTATGATGAAGATGGGAAATTAGTTGTATTAAAATCAGTGACAGAAACATATAAAGAACTGCCACCAGAAGAAATAGCAGGATATGCTTCAGCATTTACAGGAAGCCCTGAATATAAAGAAAGTGTGAAAAGATCTATTTTAGGGAATGATTATGCTGAAGAATTTAAAAATCATTATATGGAAGTAATCGGAACTCCAGGAGGAACAGGAGCAGTAAGTAATAGTGTAAAAAATTATCTGAATGAAGGGGACACACTTCTTCTTCCAAAGTGGCTATGGAGTCCATATATTCTCATGGCTTCTGAAAGAAAAGGAGATTGTGAATATTATACAATTTTTGATGAAAATGGTGGATTTGATCTTAAGGATTTTTCTGAAAAAATATTTAAACTTGCAGAGAAACAAGATAATGTAGTAGTGATTATAAATGATCCATGTCAAAATCCAACTGGATATAAATTAACTATTGAAGAGTGGAAAAAAGTTTTAGAGATATTTAAAAAAGCAACTGAGAAAGCTAATATAATTTTAATAAATGATATAGCATATATAGATTTTGATGACAGAAATGAAGAAGAGAAAAAAGAATATAGAGAACTTTTTAAAAATCTTCCATCAAAAATTCTTGTAATATTTGCTTTCAGCCTTTCTAAGTCATTGACTAGCTATGGGTTAAGAGTAGGAGCACAACTGGCTCTTTCAAGTGATAAAAAGGTTATAGAGGAATTTGAAAAAGCTAATTCTTATTCTTGTCGTTCTACATGGTCAAATATCTCTAGAGGAGGTATGAAAATGTTCAGCGATATTATGCTTGATGAAGAAAAAAGTAAGATGTTGAAAAAAGAGAGAGAAATATATAGATTACTTATAAAAGAAAGAGCAGAGATTTTTCTGAAGGAAGCAGAAGAATGTAATTTAAAAGTTTTGCCTTATAAAACTGGATTCTTTTTGACAATACCTACAGGAAAGCTGACAGATAAAGTTGCCGAGGAATTAGAAAAGGAAAATATATATACAGTAGTATTAGATGAAGGAATAAGAATTGCAGTATGCAGTGTACCAAAGAAAAAAATAATAGGATTAGCTAGAAGAATAAAGAAAGCTGTAGAAGAAGCTTCAAAATAACCTTAAATAAAAGTTATATTAAATATTTATAAAATATATTTAAAGAGAAATTAACATTTTAAATTTCTATCACAAATACTATTCAATAATTGGATAATATGTGGTATTATCTTATTATAGAAACATAAAGTTGTACCTTTTAAAATACTCAAGGAAGGGTGATAGATGATGAAAGAATTAGATTTAAGAAAAGTAACTGATGAAGTAGAAAGAATGTGTATAGAGGGAAACTACTTTATTGGAAAAGATGTATTAGACAAAATTAAGGAAGCATATGCAAAAGAAGAATCAGAAGTTGGGAAAAATATTCTTGGACAAATTATTGAAAATGATGAAATAGCAGCAAATGAGCAAGTTCCTATGTGTCAAGATACAGGAATTGTAGTAGTATTTTTAGAAATAGGAACTGAAGTAAGAATTCCTGGAGATATCTATGAAGCTGTTAATGAAGGAATTAGAAGAGGATATGAAAAAGGATATTTAAGAAAATCAGTTGTAAAAGATCCTTTAGATAGAGTAAATACTAAAGATAATACACCTGCTATTATTCATACTACTCTTGTTCCAGGATCAGATAAAGTTAAAATAATTGTAGCTCCTAAAGGTGGAGGTTCTGAAAATATGAGCGTTTTAAAAATGCTTAAACCATCTGATGGAATAGAGGGAATCAAAAAATTAGTTATAGAAACTATTAAAAATGCTGGTGGAAATCCATGCCCACCTATCATAGTAGGAGTAGGAATTGGAGGAAACTTTGAAAAAGCAGCAATTCTTGCTAAAAAAGCAATATTGAGAGATATCAATGATAAAAGTAGCAGTCCTATTAATGCTAAATTGGAAGAAGAATTACTAGAACTTATAAATAAAACTGGAGTTGGACCACTAGGACTAGGAGGAAGAACTACAGCTTTAGCAGTTAAAGTTGAAACATATCCATGTCATATAGCAGCTCTTCCAGTTGCTATTAATCTTAACTGCCATGCAGCTAGACATAAGGAAGTAGAACTATAATTTTGAGTTTAAGCTGAATACAATAAATATAAGTTTTAGGAGGGATTGATAATGGAATATAAAATCACAACACCATTAAAAGAAGAAGATATAGTAAAATTAAATGCTGGAGATACAGTAAAAATTACTGGAGTTATATATACAGCAAGAGATGCAGCACATGCTAGACTTGTAAAGCTACTTGAGGAAGGAAAAGAACTTCCAATAGATGTGAGAGGACAAGTAATATATTATGTAGGACCTACACCAGCTAAGCCAGGAAAACCAATAGGAAGTGCTGGACCAACTACAAGTTATAGAATGGACGCTTATGCACCTAGACTTATAAAAGAAGGGTTAAAAGGAATGATAGGAAAAGGAGCTAGATCTAAAGAGGTTAAAGATGCTATCGTTTCTGAAAAAGCTGTGTATTTTGCAGCAGTAGGAGGAGCAGCAGCTCTTATAGCAAAATCTATTAAAAAAGCTGAAATTATCACTTATGAAGATTTAGGAGCTGAGGCACTAAGAAGATTGGAAGTTGTAGATTTTCCAGCTATAGTTATCAATGATATCTATGGAGGAGATTTATATAAAGAAGGTCAAGAACAATGGAATGAACTAGACAAATAGTTCATAATAAAATTGAAGGGGTTGTGCAAATTGATGATTTTTAATCATTTATTTGAACAACTCTTTTTTTCAGCATTTTTGTTTTGAGTTATGTATTGACTGTACCCAAAATTTTAGATAATTAAGATGGAGGGTGCATTTTTTTAATCTTTCATATATTTTAAAAATCTTTTCAGAAAATTTTCTTTTTTTTCAATTCCAGTTATTTTTTTTATTTCTGCTTTCAAATGTTTTTTATTTTTATTGTTAGGACAGATGTAGCATACTTTACTTTTACATATCTGACAATTTTTTTCTATTTTTTCAAGTTTTTCTGCATAAAACTTCAATTTCTCCATTTTCTCTCCTCTGAATAAAAATTTTATTTCTATTATATCATGAATAAAGATAAGATAAAATATTGAATTTTAAAGAAATTAATAATAAGTAGAAGAATATTTTTATATACATAAAATTTAGAGTGAAAAAAAGGAGGAAAGAAAATTATAAATAAAAATGACAAGATAAAGACATAAAAAATTTTTATAGCAGTATTAAAAAAGAAATACTATAAATAAGAGATTATAATGTTTTAAGTTTAGAAGAAAGCAAAAGGGAGAATAGATAAAAAGTATAAATATGTCATTAAAAAAAATATAATGAGCTTTTTTTTAATGTGTATGCAAATATAATAATTCTTATTAAAAGTATGTATTAAAATAATATTTTTTATTCTAAATATTAAAATATAATATTTTTTATTGTCAAATTCTTATTAATATAGTATCATTTTAAATGAAAGAAAAATTAGGATAGGTGGTTGAGATGAAAATCAAAGAAGTTTTGGAAAGAAATCCTGTTATTCCAGCAATTAAAAATGATATGTATTTGGAAGAAGCAAAAAATAGTAGTAGTGAAATAGTTTTTGTTATAATATCAAATCTTCTTAATGTAACAGATATAGTTGCAGAATTGAAAAAAGCAGGGAAAATAGTTTTTGTTCATGTTGATATGATTGAAGGTTTATCAAGTTCAGCATATGGAGTTGAATATATAATAAAAAATACAGGGCTAGATGGAATAATAACTACTAAACATAATGTTGTAAGTCTTGCTAATAAAAATGAGATTCCTGTTATACAGAGATTTTTTATACTTGATTCTTTTTCATTTAAAAATACAATAGCTCATATTCGTGAAAATAAACCAAGTGCTATAGAAATTTTACCAGGAATAATGCCTAAAATAATAAAAAAAATTAAAAATATTTTAAATGTTCCAATAATTGCAGGGGGACTTATAGATGAAAAAGAAGATGTAATCAATGCCTTGAAAGCAGGAGCAGAAGGAATTTCTACTACTGATAAAAGTTTGTGGGAAAGTTAGTACTGAAATCGCACTTAATGAAAAAAAGTAGTTGACAAAGTATTGAAATTGAAGTAGTATTATATTAAGTTAATAAAGCTTGGAGAAATGAGAAGCTTAAAATAATTATCTTTCTAAAAGGGAAGGTAAGTATTTTAAGTTTTTTTTATTACAAGCTTCATTAAAAATAAAGTTAACAACAAGGAGGATTTTATGACACCAAGTTCAATGTATCTGGCAGAATTTATTGGAACAGCTTCGTTACTGCTTTTAGGGAATGGAATTAATATGACTCTTAGTTTGAGAAAAAGCTTTGGAAAAGGTGGAGGTTGGATGGTAACTTGTTTTGGGTGGGGTCTTGCTGTAACTATGTCAGCTTATCTTACTGGTTGGGTAAGTGGAGCTCATCTTAATCCAGCATTATCTATATCTCTTGCACTTAGTGGAAGATTACCTATGAACCTTTTGCCTGGATATATAATTGCTCAATTATTAGGAGCAATGGCAGGAGCTACGTTAGCATATTTAACTAATAAAGATCTCATGGACGATGAACCAGAGCCAGGAACTAAATTAGGAGTATTTGCAACTGGTCCAGCTATTGAGAATAAACCTTGGAATTTAGTAACAGAAATAGTTGGAACAACTATTCTGGTAGTGGGTATCCTTGCAATAGGATATGGAAGCAATGAAGTTGGGTCAGGAATGGGACCTTTTTTAGTAGGAATGCTTATATGTGTAATTGGAATGGCAACTGGTGGAGCAACAGGTTTTGCTATCAATCCAGCAAGAGATCTTGGACCTAGAATAGCTCATGCACTTCTTCCTATTAAAGGAAAAGGAGGTTCAAATTGGCAATATGCTTGGGTTCCAATTGTAGGACCAATAATTGGAGCAGTTTTAGGAGTATTGTTTTTTGATGCTTTTGTTGGTAGATGTATAGCTTGTGCTATATAATAGAGGTGTAGTTAGTTTGATTTAGGTATATAATTATTAGGAGGTTATTTCATGGGAAAAAAATATATTGTGGCTTTAGATCAAGGAACAACAAGTTCAAGAGCAGTTGTATTTGACAGTGATCAAAAAATCGTTGGAGTGGCACAAAAAGAATTTACTCAAATATATCCTAAAGAGGGTTGGGTAGAACATGATCCAATGGAAATATGGTCAAGCCAAAGTGGAACACTTGCAGAAGTAATAGCTAAAGAAGGAATATCACAACATGATATAATAGGTATTGGAATAACAAATCAAAGAGAAACTACAATAGTTTGGGATAAAAATACAGGAAAGCCTGTATATAATGCAATAGTATGGCAATGCAGAAGAACAGCTAAAATATGTGATGAACTTAGAAAAATTGAAGGTTTAGAAGAATATATTAAAGAAAATACAGGATTGGTGCTTGATGCTTATTTCTCTGGAACTAAAATCAAGTGGATACTTGATAATGTAGAGGGAGCAAGGGAAAAAGCTGAAAAAGGAGATCTTTTATTTGGAACAGTGGATACATGGCTTATTTGGAAACTTACTAATGGAAAAGTACATGCTACTGATTACACAAACGCTTCTAGAACTATGATATATAACATAAAAGAATTAAAATGGGATAAAAAACTTTTAGATATTCTAGGAATTCCTGAATCAATGCTTCCAACAGTAAAAGACAGCAGTGGAACATTTGGATATGCAAACCTTGGAGGAGCAGGAGGACATAGAATACCTATTGCAGGGGTAGCAGGAGATCAGCAGTCAGCATTATTTGGACAGGCTTGCTTTGAAAAAGGAGATTCAAAAAATACATATGGAACAGGTTGCTTCCTTCTTATGAATACAGGAGAAGAAATGGTAAAGAGCCATAATGGACTTATAACTACTATTGCTATCGGATTTGAAGGAAAAGTTGAATATGCCCTTGAAGGAAGTATATTTATGGGAGGTGCAAGTGTTCAATGGTTAAGAGATGAATTGAAACTTGTAGGAGAATCAAAAGACACAGAATATTTTGCACGAAAAGTAAAAGATAATGGTGGAGTATATGTAGTTCCAGCATTTGTAGGACTAGGAGCACCATATTGGGATATGTATGCAAGAGGAGCTATATTAGGTCTTACTCGTGGAGCAAATAAAAATCATATAATCAGAGCAACTCTTGAATCAATAGCATATCAAACAAGAGATGTATTAGAGGCTATGCAGGAAGACTCAGGAATCAAATTAAATAATTTGAAAGTAGACGGTGGAGCTGCAGCTAATAATTTCTTAATGGAATTCCAAGCTGAAATATTAGGAACATCAGTAAGAAGACCAGTAATACTTGAAACAACTGCTTTAGGTGCTGCTTATCTTGCAGGGCTTGCAGTAGGTATATGGGAATCTAAAGAAGAAATCAAAAAACAATGGATATTAGATCAGGAATTTACTTGTAAAATGCCAGAAGAGGAAAGAGAAAATAAATATAAGGGTTGGAAGAAAGCTGTAGGTAGAGCTATGAAATGGGAAGAAGAAGAATAGCAAAAAGCTTGACAAAACTCTAAAAATAAGAGATAATAGGTAAAAAGAAATATTGACTAGAGATGATAGTGGGTCAAGCATATAGTGGGATATAAATCCTGCTTATTTGCTTGACCCTTTTTTTCTTAAAAAATGGGAGGTTACAATGGTAGATGTTGTTGTAATAGGAAGTGGAATAATGGGAGCTGCAGTATCTCGTGAGCTGTCTAAATATAATTTAGATATAATAGTTTTAGAAAAAGAGCATGATGTATCTAATGGAACAACTAAAGCAAATTCAGCTATTATTCATGCTGGGTATGATGCACAAAATGGAACACTTATGGCAAAATATAATGCATTAGGGAATGCTATGTTTGATGTCCTTTGTAAAGAAATAGATGCACCTTTCAAAAGATGTGGATCATATGTTCTTGCTTTTACAGAAGAAGAGAGGAAACATTTAAAAGTTCTGTATGATAGAGGGATCAAAAATGGGATTCCTAGAATCGAAATATTAGAGAAAGAGGAAATATTAAAAAGAGAACCTAATATAAATAAAGAAGTAGTTGCAGCTCTTTATGCTCCAACAGCTGGAGTAATAGGACCTTGGGAATTTACTATAAAACTGTTGGAAAATGCTGCTGAAAATGGTGTTGATATACAAACAGACAGTAAAGTTTTAGATATAAAAAAATTAGAAGAGGGTTATGTTGTAAAACTTGAAGATAGAGAGATACTTACTAAAACTGTTATTAATGCTGCAGGGGTATTTGCTGATGAATTAAATGCAATGGTAAGTAATGATAAATTTAAAATAATACCAAGAAAAGGAGAGTATTTTCTTTTAGATAAAGTTCAAGGAAATTTAACAAATAGTGTTATATTTCAATGTCCAACTGCTTTGGGAAAAGGGGTGCTTGTAGCTCAAACTATTCATGGAAACCTTATAACTGGACCTACAGCTTTAGATATAGATGATAAGGAAGATGTATCAAATACTGTAGAGGAAATGGATAATATAAAAAAGCAAGCTATAAAAAGTATACCTGGAATAAATTTTAGAGATAATATAAGAAACTTTGCTGGACTTAGGGCAGAAAGCGACAGAGGAGATTTTATAATAGGAGAGGCTTCAGATGCAAAAGGATTTTTTAATATAGCAGGAACAAAATCTCCAGGATTGTCGTCAGCACCAGCAATAGCATTAGATGTGGCTACACAGGTATTAAATAGATTGGGAAATGTAACAAAAAAAGAAGTTTTTAAGAAAAACAAACCTCAAATACATTTTATGGAATTATCACCTGAGGAAAAAGCTGAAGTTATTGCTAAAGATCCTAGATATGGAAGAATAATATGCAGATGTGAAAATATCACTGAGGGTGAAATAGTTGATGTAATTCATAGAAAAGTAGGAGCTAAAACTGTAGATGGTATTAAAAAAAGATGCAGACCTGGTTCTGGAAGATGTCAAGGAGGATTCTGTGGACCAAGAGTACAGGAAATACTAGCTAGAGAACTTAAAACTGAACTTGATAAAATAGTATTAGATAAAAAAGGTGCATATATTCTGACAGGGAAGACAAAATAGGGAGGAAATGCAGATATGAAATATGATTTGGTTATTATAGGTGGTGGTCCAGGAGGACTTGCTGCAGCAGTAGAAGCTAAAAAGAATGGAATAGAAAGTATATTAGTCATAGAGAGGGATAAAGAACTGGGAGGAATACTTCAGCAATGTATTCATAATGGATTTGGACTGCATGAATTTAAAGAAGAACTTACAGGACCTGAATATGCTCAAAGATTTATAGAAAAGCTTTATGAAATGAATATTGAATATAAATTGGATACGATGGTATTAGATCTTACAAAAGATAAAAAGATTCATGCAATCAATACTAAAGATGGGTATATGATAATAGAAGCTAAGGCTGTTATTTTAGCAATGGGCTGCAGAGAAAGAACTAGAGGAGCTATTTCAATACCGGGAGATAGACCATCAGGAATATTTACAGCAGGAGCAGCTCAAAGATTTATTAATATGGAAGGGTACATGGTAGGGAAAAAAGTACTTATCTTAGGATCAGGAGATATTGGGCTTATCATGGCTAGAAGACTTACACTGGAAGGTGCAGAAGTTAAAGCAGTAGTTGAGCTTATGCCTTTTTCTGGAGGATTGACTAGAAACATAGTTCAATGTTTAGATGATTATAATATTCCATTATATCTAAGCCACACAGTTATAGATATTGTAGGAAAGGAAAGACTTGAAAAAGTAATAATAGCAAAAGTAGATGAGAATAGAAAACCAATACCTGGAACTGAAATGACATATGAATGTGATACACTACTTCTTTCAGTAGGACTTATTCCAGAAAATGATATTTCAAGAAAAACAGGATTGGAAATAGACAGAAGAACAAATGGACTTATAGTAAATGAAATGATGGAAACTAGCGCTGATGGAATATTTGCCTGTGGAAATGTTGTTCATGTACATGACTTGGTGGATTTCGTAAGTGCAGAAGCTAGAAGAGCTGGTAAAGCAGCAGCAAAGTATATAAAAAATGAGGTAAAAATTGGAGATTATAGAGAAATAAAAAATGGAAAAGGTATAGTGTATACAGTTCCACAAAAATTCAGAACTGAAAATATAGATACAGCTCTTGAGGTATTTATGAGGGTAAATAATATATATAAAAATGTAAAACTTGAAGTAAAAGATGAAAATAAAATTCTTATTAGTCTAAAAAAACAGCATATGGCTCCAGGAGAAATGGAAAAAATAATGATACCTAAAAAAATACTTGATAGTACAGAAGGAAAAATATTGACTGTAGAAATAACAGGTGGTGAACAATAATGAAAAAAAATATGATATGTATAGTTTGCCCTTTGGGTTGTCATCTTACAGTAGACACAGAAACTTTAGAGGTGTCTGGAAACAGCTGCCCAAGAGGAGAAAAATATGGGAGAGAAGAACTTACAGCTCCGAAAAGAGTAATAACTTCCACAGTGAAAATAACTGGTGGAATACATAACAGAGTTCCTGTAAAAACTAATGATTCTATTCCTAAAGAATTAAATTTTAAATGTATGGAACTTTTAAAAAATGTTGAATTGAAATCACCAGTAAAAAGAGGAGATATAGTTATAAAAAATATACTTAATACTGGTGTAGATGTAGTTGTAACAAGAGATATGTAGGAAAATAAATAGACTAAATTCATGTAAAGAAAGAAATTATTTTAATAAAAAATTATCACCCATGAGGCAAATTTACCTTGTGGGTGATTTTTAGTTACGGTAGGTAATTTTTAGCAAAAAATT
>OKRR01000104.1_pt1 | contig 90711 bp, 82 predicted proteins | sample 1601211 | NCBI WGS metagenome assembly OKRR01 (sample SAMEA3541525, study PRJEB24748) | human gut metagenome | biome: human gut; feature: human-associated habitat; material: faeces | place: China | collected 2012
CTCAGTCGGTAGAGCACTTGACTTTTAATCAAGTTGTCCGGGGTTCGAATCCCCGCACGCTCATGAAAGAAACAGCACAATTCCAAGGTTACAGGAATTATGCTGTTTCTTTACGTTTTCACACATGTGACAGAGCGGTGAGACGGATTGTTTTGATCCGGTAGATATCTGGTGAACAAAGAAATAAAAAAGGAATACAAAAAGAAATAAAAAAGGAAGGTTACTGCCGGGCAATAACCTTCCTTTAAAAATGCGGATGACAGGAATCGAACCTGCACGGTCTCCCACTAGATCCTAAGTCTAGCGCGTCTGCCAGTTCCGCCACATCCGCATAGAAACCGCTATTAATGATACAATAATCGGGAGAAAATGTCAACCAAAGATTGGCCTAAATGATATTAAAAATTAAGAGGGAAGCATTAAAAAATCTTAAGTGAAAACGAGTGGTGATTCGTCAGGGATGTATATACAAAGAGGACGATATAAGGTATAATATGAGGAAAGGGCAAAACTGAAAATGCAGGAAAAAAGCACTAAACCTGCAAAATTGGCGACAAGGTTATGCCCAGACAGAGCGCAGGCTCTGATCGGAGAAATATTATATAAATGGGAGAGGGAAAAAGAAATGAGTTACGAGAAACTGAATGAAAAAATTCTTGAGATGAAGGATGAGATGTTCGATACCATCCGAGAGAATGTTGCAATCTGCAGTGTGAAGGGTGAGCCGGAAGAAGATGCTCCATACGGAAGAGAAGTAAAAAGAGCATTGGATCATCTTCTTTCTGTTGGGGAAAAGATGGGATTCAAGACCGGAAATGTGGACAACCGCGTAGGCTGGATCGAGTATGGAGAAGGCGAAGAGATGGTTGGAGTGCTCGGACACGTAGATGTAGTTCCTCTTGGGGAAGGATGGAATTATGATCCGCTTGGATGTGAGATCCATGACGGTAAAATGTACGGCCGTGGCGTTCAGGATGATAAAGGACCTACAATCGGCGCTGTGTATGCACTGAAAGCAATCCGTGACCTTGGACTTCCGATTGACCGCAGAATTCGAGTATTATTCGGATGTGATGAGGAAAGTGGATCTTCCTGTGTAGAACATTATATCAAAGTGGGCGAAGAACTGCCGACTATCGGATTTACACCGGATGCACAGTTCCCTGCAATCTTCTGTGAAAAAGGCCAGACATTCTGGGATGTATCTAAGAAAGTAGAGAATCCGTCCAGCATTAAAGTGCTTTCTATTGAAGGCGGAATGGCGAAAAACGTAGTGACACCAAAATGTACATTGGTTGCAGAAGGTGAATTGAAGGTAGAAGAAAAAGATTATATTACGGTTGAGAAAAAAGACGGTAAAACCATCGTGACATGTGAAGGTATCAGTGCTCATGGAAGTACACCGGAGCAGGGCGCAAATGCTGCAATCCGTCTGTTTGAAGCTCTCAAAGAAAATGATTTTGGCGGAGACCTTCAGACAATGATCAACTTCCTTATGGAAAAGATCGGTTATGAGACAAATGGAGAGAAGCTTGGAATTGCAAGTACAGATGAAGAGACCGGAAGCACAACAGTTAACCTCGGAATGATCAGCTGTGATGAGGAGAAGCTGTCCTTTACTTTAGACATTCGTTATCCAAACAGTACAACAGAAGAACATGTAGTAAAGAATGTAAAAGAGAATGTAGAGGCTTATGGACTTGTGCCAGAAGTAGAGACTCACAGCCTTTTATATGTACCGACAGAGTCTGAACTTGTACAGAAGCTTATGAAAGTATATCAGGAGCAGACCGGCGATATGGAAGCAGAGCCAATTGCTATCGGAGGAGGAACCTATGCGAAATCTTTCGATAACATGGTGGCTTACGGACCAATCTTCCCGGGAGAAGAAGAAGTGATCCATGCGCCGAATGAATTTGCAAATATGGACAATCTTGTACGTTCTATTCAGATTTCAGCGGCTGCGATGTACGAACTTGCACAGAAATAGGAGGCTAATAGATGAAACTTACAATATTAGGAACTGGAAATGCGGCAGTGACAGAATGCTACAATACATGTTTTGTAATTTCAGATGAAAACAGACATTTTCTTGTAGACGCAGGAGGGGGAAATCGCATATTAAAAGTATTAAAAGATACAGGGATTGAGATTTCCGACATCCATGATATTTTTGTTACGCACGAGCACGTAGATCACATTTTAGGTATTATCTGGCTGATCCGGATTATCGGACAGCGGATGAATCAGGGGAAATATGAAGGTGATCTTACGATTTACTGTCACGAGGAGTTGGCTGAGAAGATTCAGGCAATTGCGAATATGACGATCCAGCAGAAGGTATGTAAGCATATGGGAGAGCGTATTCATTTTGATATTGTATCAACAGGGGATGTAAGAACGATTTTGGAGTGTCCGGTTACATTTTTTGACATTTTATCGACCAAGGCGAAACAATTCGGATTCTCTATGCAGATGAAGGACGGAAGGAAATTTACCTGTGTAGGTGATGAACCATATAATGAAGCGAATTATGACTTTGTAAAGGATAGTGATTGGCTGCTGCATGAGGCGTTTTGTTTATTCGGTGAAGCTGATAAATTTAAGCCTTATGAGAAGCATCACAGTACGGTCAAAGAAGCCTGCCAGCTTGCAGAACAATTGAAGGTTCCTAATTTGCTGCTCTATCATACGGAGGAGACGCATCTTAAAGAGCGTAAGCAATTGTACACGAAGGAAGGAAAAGAATATTACAGTGGAAATCTCTACGTTCCGGATGATCTGGAAAGCTTTGAGATTTAGATTAAATAAGTAAGATTAATTTGGGACGGATTTTATCCGTCCCAAATTTGTGATTAAATGAATGATAAAGTGAAAATTACTTTTTTGAAGTTTCAAAATGAATGATATTGTTTGTTGCGCTAGTTTTCAGTCTTGTGCTAAAATGAACAAAGAAGACTTGAAATATATGGGGGAAATTAGATGTATACCGTAATCGTTGCAGATGATGAAGAAGAAATCCGCAGAGGTATTGTTAGAAAAGTACGCTGGGAAGAACTGGGATTTCGTGTGGTTGGAGAGGCTGAAAATGGAGCGGAAGCATTGGAAATGGTAGAGAAGCTGGAACCGGATCTTTTGCTTACGGATATTCGTATGCCCTTCTTGTCGGGAATTGAGCTGGCAAGATCAGTGCGAGAGGTGCTGCCTACAGTGCAGATTGCATTCCTAAGTGGTTTTGATGATTTCTCTTATGCACAGCAGGCGATTCAATATAATATTGTCAGCTATATGCTGAAGCCGATTTCGGCGGCAGAGCTGGAGGAGGAGCTTCGAAATATTAAGGCGGTCATGGACCGGAAGTTTGAAGAATTTAATTCTAAGGAAATGGTTCAGGAGCGGATGGAAAAATCTGAGTTTCTGTTTCCGCTTCTGTTGGATGGTTATCAGAGCAATCCTTCTGAAGAAGAAATGGAGGAACTCAGGCAGGCGGCAGTTTCCTGTGGACTGATCGGAGAAGGCGACATGGAGATGTACCGATTCGTAGTGCTGGTGACGAACATTTCCGACGGAGAGCAGGATCGGACGAGCAGAGCAAGTGTGCAGGCGATCGATACAATTTTGAAGAAATATGTCCGTTACGCCAGCTGTTTTATGAGAGGCCGTGTAGTGTCTGTGCTGGCTGCCACGGAGAGAGGATTTTCCAAATACCTTCATATTATTGTGGATGAGATTGTTCAGAGTGTTCGAAGAATTATGAATATGCAGGGAACAGTCGGAGTCAGCCGAAGTACAGAGCATTTGGAAAATTGCGCCGAGTGTTACCGGGAGGCAATGAACGCGTTAAGCTATTCATGGCAGAAAGAAAGCGATGTACATTTTATCGCGGATGAAGAGCATGTAGAGCCAATGGACTTTACAATTATGGATAATACAGTTTCCAAGATTGAAGAATTGCTTCGAGGAGGAAGCGTAGAAGAATTAAAGCAATTTCTGGATGCTTTTTCTGCGCGGATCGCAAGCGGTGAGATTCAGCCCGCGGCAGCAGATTTTCTGGTGGCGCAGATTATGGCGGCGGGATTTAAAGTGTTTTATGCGGTTGCCGGAGAACGTGCAGTAGAAAATCTGCAGGAGCATCTGGAGTTTCATGGACATACAATGGTAGAGCAGGTCATGGCATCCTTCGAAAAGTGTGCGACGTTCTGTATCGATATCAAGGAAAAGATTTCAGAGCAGCGAAAAAAGAGCGGTGAAGTATTCTGTGACAGAGCGCTGGAGATTATTGAAGAGCGTTACCATGATCCGGAATTGTCGGTTGTCACAGTGAGCGGTGAAATCGGGGTGAGCCCGAATTATCTCAGCGCACTTATTAAGAAAACAACAGATAGTACGTTCGTAGAGTTGTTGACGAAGAAACGAATAGAGAAAGCGAAGGAATTACTTCTTTGCACCTCTAAGAAAATTCGGGAGATCACAGAGGAGTGCGGTTACCGGGATCAGCATTATTTTAGCTATTGCTTTAAGCGGGCAACCGGAGTGTCGCCAAATCAGTGCCGGAAAGATGCAGGGGGTATGTAATGTCTGACACAAATCAGGAAATGAAACAAGAATATAATAAAAGGCAAAGTGGAAAGAAGCGGATAGGATTCTCCCTATCCGCCATTTTCACGTGTTTAGTATCGGGAATCGTGCTGCTGATTTCTATTATTACTATTTTGATCTTTATCGGTATTTACCGGGATGCGATGAAGCAAAATGCCGTTACGAGCAGCGAGCAGGCAGTGGCACAGGTAGAAAATATGGTGCAGTCATATATTCAGGACATGCAGAGCGTTATGGAATCGCTCAAGCACAGTGTGCAGGACCCTAATAATGATAAGGATGAATTTATACAAAGTCTTGTCGATATAAGGGAAGACGTGGTAGCTGTGATGATCTATGATAAGGACGGGAAAATGATGTCTTCATGGTCGAATGGCAAAACATTAAAAAAGGATTATTACAAAAACCTTTCTTATGTAGAGCCATCGGACGGAGAACTTCATATTAGTAAGCCTCATGTAGAAACTTTGTATGAAGGTTTTTATCCGTGGGTTGTTACTATCTCTCAGACATTGGAAGATGAAGCAGGTGAAAAATATGTTATAGCAGTAGATATCCGGTTCTCCAACATATCAGATTATGTAGACGGAGTGGGAATTGGCTCTCACGGTTACTGTTATATAGAAGATGAGGAAGCAAATATTATCTATCATCCGCAGCAGCAGCTTATTTATTCCGGTCTGAAAGAAGAAGAACAGATTATGGGCAAGGATGGGGTTACAGTTGAAAATGATGTGATCCATACGGTTCATACATTGGAAAACGGTGAATGGAGAATCGTAGGAGTCTGCTATGTGGATGAGATGATCACTGTAAAAGTAGAGAAAATGGTAGGACTATTAATCCTTCTTCTTGTGATTGTTCTCTTTGTAGCGGCATTTACGGGAATGATTCTCTCGCAGGTACTGGCAAAGCCGGCCAAAGAACTGACGAAGGCGATGAAGGCATTTGAAAAAAATGCGGAAAACTATACCTATACACAAGTGCGCGGAACGGAAGAGCTGATGATGCTATCAGATTCCTTTGACCACATGGTGCGGCGTATCCAGAAATTGATGGAGCAGGTGCGTCAGGAAGAGATCACGCTGAGAAAGACAGAACTCAAAGCGCTTCAGGCACAGATCAACCCACATTTCCTATATAATACATTGGATGCAATTGCGTGGTTATGTGAAGAAGGAAGAAATAAAGATGCGGAGGATATGGTGACATCACTTGCCAAACTTTTCCGAATCAGTATCAGTAAAGGGCATGAACTGATTACGATCGAAAAAGAGATCCAGCATGCACAGAGCTATTTGAGGATTGAGACGTTCCGGTATAAAAATCAATTTACATATACGTTTGATGTGGATGAAAATTGTCTTGGATATCTCTGCAATAAAATCACATTGCAGCCGATCATTGAAAATGCGATTTATCATGGCTTAAACCGCATGGTGGATGAGGGAGAGATTACGATTCGCATCCGTGAAGACGGAGATGATATTATTTTGTCCGTAGAAGATAACGGAATTGGTATGACAGAAGAGCAGTGTCAGGAAATTCTAAGAAAAGAACCCGGAGACCGTACCGGAATCGGAATTAAGAACGTAAATGACAGAATTAAGATTTATTTTGGGGAAGAGTATGGTCTTACAATTACCAGCGAACTGGATGAAGGAACGTGCGTGGACATTCGCATGCCAAAAGTAGAGAAAGGGGATTATGATGGAAAATAAAAGGAGAAAACAGTTCGGAATCCTGTTTCTTGTTGCTCTGCTTGTGTGTATTGTCGCAGGTTGTGGAGGCTGGAATCGGGTTCACATAGAGAAGAAGGACAGCGCAATTCGCAAACAAAAAGTAACGCTGATCGCGAAGTCCACGGAATCAGCCTTTTGGAAATCGGTGTTTGCAGGAGCGGGAGCAGCATCTACGGAGTATAATATGGAGTTGAAATGTATAGGCCCGGATAATGAGGAGGATTACATAACACAAAATCGAATGATTGAAGAGGCAGTGGCGGATGGAACAGATGTGATTGTATTTTCGGCGATTGATTATGAGGGGAATGCAGAGGCAGTTGATCACGCTGCAAAAGAAGGAGTGAAGATCGTTGTTATAGACAGTGATGTAAATAGCAAAGAGGTGAGCTGCCGAATCGGTACGGATAATTACGAGGCGGGATGCCTTGCGGGGAAAGCAGCGCTTGACATGGACGAGGAAGAGATCAATATCGGAATCGTTAACTTTGATGCCACGACAGAAAATGGGCAGAGCAGAGAAAAAGGATTCCGGGATACGGTAGGAAAAGACAAACGTGCAGTGATTGTTGACACGATCAATGTAAATTCAACCATTGATTCTGCAAAAGAAGAAGCGGAAAAATTATTAGAGAGAATTCCGGAAATTAATGTAGTTGTTACATTTAATGAATGGACCAGTCTGGGCGTAGGTTATGCAGTAAAAGAAGCAGGGCTGGCAGATTCTGTGAGAGTTGTTGCATTTGACAGTAATGTAGTGTCTGTCGATATGCTGGAAACAGGAGAGGTAGATGCGCTTATTGTACAGAATCCGTATGCAATGGGCTATCTGGGAGTAGAGAATGCGTATCGACTGTTGGGAGGCCATGATCTGGACGAAAGAGAAGTCAATACATCCACACATTTAGTGACCAAGGAAAATATGTACAGTGAAGAATCTCAGAGAATGCTGTTTTCCTTTGATGAGATTCGCTGCGAATAGTATTTTGAACCTTTTTGATATTTTATTGTATTTTTTTGTACAGGCAGGAGTGCTATACTCAATGCAAATAATAAATATCATAAGGAGGCTAATTATGAAAAAGAAATTATTAGCAGTGCTTCTTTGCGTAGCAATGGTAGCAGCAATGGCTGTTGGCTGTGGCGGCGGAAAAGACAGCGGAGAGAGCAAAGACGAAGGAAAGAAGTCTGATCTGAACATTGGTGTATTCTACTACACATATGCAGATACTTATATCGCTTCTGTACGTACAGCTCTTGACAAGAAACTTGATGACATGGGTGTTAAATATCAGGACTACGATGGAAATAACAACCAGACAACACAGAACGAGCAGATCGATACAGCTATCCAGACAGGTGCAAACCTTCTGATCGTTAACATCGTAACATCTGGTTCTAACGATGCTTCTACACAGATCATCGACAAAGCAAAAGCAGCAGACGTTCCGGTTATCTTCTTCAACCGTGCAGTAGAAGACGAGAAGAGTGAAGAGGGAACAATCCTTGGTTCTTATGAGAAATGTGCATTCGTAGGAACAGACGCTCCAGAAGCAGGACACATGCAGGGCGAAATGATCGGTGACTACGTTGTTGAAAACTTCGACACAGTTGACCTCAACGGAGATGGAAAAATCTCTTACGCTATGTTCATGGGACAGCTTGGTAACGCAGAAGCCATCTACCGTACACAGTTTGCAGTAGAAGATGCTAACAAGAAGTTAGAAGAAGCTGGAAAACCAGCATTAGAGTTCTTTGACCCAGCTAACACTGATAAATATCAGGTTGACCAGGATGGAGCTTGGAGTGCTACAGCAGCTAACAACTACATGACAACAAACCTTTCTCAGTACAACGAGGGTAACAACAACATGATCGAGCTCATCATCTGTAACAACGATGGTATGGCTGAGGGTGCTGTTGCAGCTCTGAACGACAAAGGTTACAACACAGGTGATCCGGCAAAAACAATTCCAGTATTCGGTGTAGACGCTACAGACGCAGCTAAGAAACTGATCGCAGACGGCAAGATGGTTGGTACTATCAAACAGGATGCAGAAGGTATGGCAGCTTGTATCGCACAGCTTACACAGAACACAGCAGATGGAAAAGAGTTAGTTGACGGCGTAGAGAAAGACATGATCTCTGAAAAAGTTGCTAACAAGATCTTCATTCCATACGGAATCTACACAGGTGAAGAGTAAGATACAGACAACAATAAGTTAATCTTAAAATAAAGAAAGCAGCCGCCAGAGGGTTGGCGGCTGTTTTTCTGAGAAGTTAGACGAATGGAGGAATAGTCATGGGACAGGACGTTCTTTTGCAGATGACGAATATCAGTAAAGAATTCCCCGGAGTAAAAGCTCTGGATAACGTTTCGCTGACTGTTAAAAAAGGAACAGTACATGCCCTGATGGGAGAGAATGGTGCCGGTAAATCCACACTGATGAAATGTCTGTTCGGAATGTATAACAAAGATGGCGGAACCATTGAATTAGAGGGAAAAGAAGTAAACTTTAAAAACTCCAAAGAAGCACTGGAGAACGGTGTGGCTATGGTTCATCAGGAGTTGAACCAGGCGCTGAAACGTAACGTTATGGATAATATCTGGCTTGGACGTTATCCGAAGGTAGGAGGACTCATGGTAAATGAGAGAAAAATTTACCAGGATACTCTTGATGTATTTAAAGAACTTGAGATTGATGTAGATCCAAAACGTGTTATGAGCACAATGCCGGTGTCTCAGAGACAGATGGTAGAAATTGCGAAAGCAGTTTCCTTTAACTCAAAGATTATTGTATTTGACGAGCCTACTTCTTCTCTGACAGAGCAGGAAGTTGAGCATTTATTCAGAATCATTAATATGCTAAGAGACCGCGGATGCGGTATTATCTATATATCACATAAGATGGCAGAGATTAAGAGAATCTCTGATGAGATCACCATCATGCGTGACGGAACATGGGTTGCCACAGAGAAAGCAGACGACCTGTCCATGGATGATATCATCCGTCTTATGGTAGGACGTGAACTAACGAACCAGTTCCCGCCGAAGACAAATAAACCGGGAGAGGTTGCGCTTGAGGTAGAACACCTCACTGCACAGTATTCTCTTCTTAATGATGTATCTTTTAACGTGCGAAAAGGTGAGATCGTAGGTATTGCCGGCCTTGATGGAAGCGGACGTACTGAGACTCTTGAAAATATTTTCGGTATCGCCACAAGAAAAGATGGCGTGATCAAACTGGACGGTAAGGTTGTGAAAAACCGTAACGCCAGAGAATCTATTAAAAATGGATTTGCACTTCTTACAGAGGAGAGACGTGCAACAGGTATCTTCGGAATTTTAAGTATTCGAGAAAATACCGTTATTTCCAGCTTGAAGAAGCATAAAAAAGCAGGTTTATACCTGAGTGAAAAATCTATGAAAAAAGATACCCAGTGGTCCATTGATGCAATGCGGACCAAGACACCGACACAGGAGACAAAGATTCGTTCACTGTCCGGTGGTAACCAGCAGAAAGTTATTCTTGGAAGATGGCTGCTCACTGATCCGGAAGTATTGCTTCTGGATGAACCTACAAGAGGTATTGACGTAGGTGCGAAATACGAGATCTATCAGTTAATCCTTGATCTGGCAAACAGAGATAAGGTTGTTATGGTAGTATCTTCAGAGATGCCAGAGCTTCTTGGAATCTGCGACAGAATTCTTGTTATGTCAGGCGGACGTCTGGCTGGAGAAGTAGATGCCAAGAATACAACCCAGGAAGAGATTATGGCGCTTGCCGCAAAGTATGTATAGAGGAGGCCGGTTTGAAATGAAAACAGTTGAGAATTTAAAAAGACGTTATGCCGATTTTCAGGCATTGGACGCCAGAGATAAAAAGACATTCTGGAAAGAATTTGCATTAAACAATGCATTATATGTTTTGATCATTATCGCGATCATTTACACAGCAATACAGAACCCGAACTTTGTAACACCATCATCAATCGTAAATATTATTTCCCTGTCCGCAGCTAACATTCCAATCGCTGTAGGTATTGCAGGATGTATCGTACTTACAGGTACTGACCTTTCTGCAGGACGTGTAGTTGGTCTTACTGCTTGTATCGCTGCATCTTTACTTCAGGCGGTGGATTACCCGACAAAGATCTTCCCGGATCTCGGTGTTGTTCCGATTCCGCTTGTTATCCTGATCGTTGTTGCAGTTGGTGCTTTAGTAGGTCTTGTAAACGGATTCTTCGTAGCACACTTTAAGTTACATCCATTTATCGTAACACTTGCTACTCAGTTGATCGTATACGGATTCCTTCTTATGTACATCATGCTGAACGGAAATAATGGACAGCCATTATCAGGTCTTGACCAGTCTTTCAAAGATTTCGTAACAGGAAGCATCATCAAGATCGGTGGAGTTCCGATCCCGAACTACGTATGGTATGCATGCTTTATCATTGCTCTTATGTGGTTTATCTGGAACAAGACAACATTTGGTAAAAATATGTTCGCTGTAGGTTCCAACCCGGAAGCAGCTAACGTATCTGGTGTAAACGTAGCAAAAACAATCATTTTAGTACATACACTTGCAGGAGCTATGTATGCGATCACAGGATTTATCGAGTCTGCACGTATCGGTTCTAACCAGGCTGGTACAGGTCTTAACTACGAGTGTGATGCGATTGCAGCCTGCGTAATCGGTGGTGTATCATTCGTTGGTGGTACTGGTAAGATCCGTGGAGTAGTGATGGGTGTATTCATCTTAAGAATCATCTTCGTAGCATTACAGTTCCTTGCAATCAACCAGAGCTTACAGTATGTTATTAAAGGACTTATCATTCTCGTTGCATGTGCAATCGATATGAGAAAATATCTTGTTCGTAAATAAGACGGTTTTTATTGAAGGGAGAGACAGACATGGAAGAAAACAGACCGGAAGAATTACAGGCAGAAGAAGAGAAAGAAGCAGGATTGTCAGAGGGAGCAGACGATAAGGCTGCTTGGAAGAATAAAGCAAGACCGGCAATCTACGCGATGGCAGGATTCTATTTGGTCTATCTGTCTTACAGCATGTTTAAAGAAATATCCAAAACATCTGGCACGGAGCAGATGACAATGGTTATTTTCTCCATCTTGTTTGCAGTCATAGGGGCCGGGGGAATTCTCTTTGGTCTGCTGGCAGGATACAAAAATTCAAAAAAGAAATAAAAAAGTTCTTGACAGAGATTCATGATGAATCTATAATAAGCACATATTAAAAATGAAGTGTTGGCAAAGGCGCCGCAGGAGTAATCCTGTCGGCGCCTTTTTTCGTTGTTTTATAGAAAATGTCTGCACTGAACAAAAGGAAAGGGAGGAATTGCTTATGATGGAAACAATCAGTAATGTAATCTACAAAGTTGATGGAATGGTATGGGGATGGTGGCTTATCATTCTCCTGTTCGGAACCCATATTTATATGACCATCCGTACAGGTTTTATTCAGAGAAAGACGATATCAAAAGGAATTAAGCTGTCCGTACAGAAGGATCCGGACGCAGAGGGTGAGGTCTCAAACTTCGGAGCACTGACCACCGCACTGGCAGCCACAATCGGAACCGGTAATATCGTAGGTGTGGGAACGGCAATTGCTCTTGGAGGACCTGGCGCGGTACTGTGGTGCTGGTTATCCGGTATTTTCGGAATTGCCACCAAATATTCCGAATCACTGATCGCTGTAAAATATCGAGTGAAAACAAAAGACGGACGTATGCAGGGAGGAGCCATGTATGCGCTGTCCAGAGGATTAAAATGGAAGAAACTCGGCAAAGTTCTGGGAATGATCTTCGCAGTGTTTGCAGGATTCGCATCTTTTGGAATCGGATGTGCAACACAGGTTAACTCCATTGCAACTGTAGTAGAAGAAAATACAGGTGTTCAGGGCTGGATCGTTGGATTGGTCGTAGCAGTGCTGACAGCAATCGTTATTTTCGGCGGTATCAAATCCATTGCAACAGTATGTGAGAAATTGGTTCCATTTATGGCAATCTTCTATGTGCTTGGATGTTTGATCATTCTTGGTCTTAATTATGATTATATTCTTCCGGCTATCCAGACAATCTGCAAGCTTGCATTTACACCGGGTGCAGCAGCAGGAGGACTGGTAGGCACGGGTATTCGTTTAGCCATGCAGTACGGAATCGCAAGAGGTCTTTTCTCAAACGAATCCGGTATGGGTTCCGCGCCAATTGCAGCAGCTGCTGCACAGACAAGAAATCCAGTTCGTCAGGCACTGGTATCTTCTACAGGTACATTTTGGGATACCGTAGTTGTATGTCTTATGACAGGGCTGGTACTTGTATCTACCATTATGAAAAATCCAAATATCAATGCTGACCAGATCAGTGATGGCGGAACCCTTACTACACTGGCGTTTGGACAGATTCCTGTATTTGGCCCTATCATCTTAACACTCGGAATCATCTGCTTTGCATACTCTACGATTCTCGGATGGGCTTATTATGGAGAACGTGCGGTAGAATATTTTGCAGGACATAAAGGACTGATTCCATACCGCATTATTTATGTAGTTGTAGCAGGAATTGCACCGGTTGTAGCATTGGACGTTGTGTGGGCGCTGGCAGATATTTTAAATGCGCTGATGGCAATCCCGAACTTGATCGCAGTGCTGCTTCTCTCCAATGTGATTGTGAAAGAGACAAAGAAATACATCAATGATCTGGATGCATGGAGCGATGAAGAGGTACCGGTTACTGAAGATTAACATTTTGTTTTTTATAAGAGAAGAGGTAGAGAAAAATGAAAACTTTAGGATATTACAATGGGAAATACGGAGAACTGGAGGAAATGAGCATTCCCATGAACGATCGGGTATGCTGGTTTGGAGATGGTGTTTATGATGCAGGTCCGTCCAGAAATTATAAAATATTTGCGATAGATGAACACATAGATCGATTTTTCAACAGTGCAGGGCTTCTGGATATTGAGATGCCTGTAACGAAGGAGGAGCTAAAGGAGCTCCTCCAGGAAATGGTAAATAAAATGGATACCGGCGATCTCTTTGTCTATTATCAGGTGACAAGGGGAACCGGAGTAAGAGATCATGCTTATACAAAGGGACCGGGCAATCTGTGGATCATGTTAAAACCGGCAGAAATCTCAGATGGCATAGAGCCGATCAAATTGATTACTGTAGAAGATACTCGTTTTCTGCACTGTAATATTAAGACCTTGAATCTGATTCCATCCTGTGTGGCAACGGAAAAGGCGAAAAAGGCAGGGTGTCAGGAAGCAGTATTTTATCGCGCCGGTGGAAGGGTGACCGAATGTGCGCATAGTAATGTCCACATTATCAAAGACGGGAAACTGGTGACAGCACCTACAGATAATTTGATCCTTCCGGGAATTGCAAGAGCTCATTTGATCCGCATGTGTAAGAAGCTTGGCATTCCGGTAAGCGAAACACCTTATACCTTAAAAGAGCTGTTCGAAGCAGAAGAAGTGTTAGTGACAAGTTCCAGTAACCTCTGCCTGCATGCCTGCGAGATTGACGGGAAACCGGTAGGTGGAAAGAACCCTGAATTATTAGAGAAGATCAGAGCTGCTTTACTTGGAGAATTTTACGAGAAGACAGCGGCAGAATAGGAAGTGAAAAGATGGATGAGAAGGGAAATCTTAAAATTATGCCTGCAGGGGATCGGGGCATGGTTGCAGAGTTTGGAAATGTGATCAGTATTCAAACAAATGATCAGGTTCAACAACTGAAGAAATGCCTGAGTAATGAACAGATACAAGGGGTTCTGGAGTTACAGCCAACCTTTCGTTCTCTGATGATCTATTACGATCCTCTCAAGATTTCTTATGAAGAATTGGAAAAAAGAGTGCGCATACTTGGAAGCACCGAGACTTTGAAAAATCATAAGAAAAAAAGAATCCTTAAGATTCCCTGTTGCTACGGAGCTCGCTTTGGACCGGATCTTAGAGATATGGAAAAACATACCGGACTTGATCGGGACGAGATTATTGCTATACATAGTTCTGTAGATTACCGCATTTATATGATGGGTTTTCTCCCGGGCTTTGTATATCTGGGCGGATTGGATTCTCGCATAGAGATGCCGAGACTTTCCACTCCTCGTGTGAAGATCCCGGCAGGGGCAGTGGGAATCGGCGGCAATCAGACCGGTGTCTATCCGGTTGCCTCTCCGGGAGGGTGGAGGCTGATAGGTGGAACTCCGGTGGAATTTTACGATGCAGGAAGACAAGAGCCGATTTTATGCCGTGCCGGAGAATATATTCGGTTTGTGCCTGTTTCGCTGGACGATTATTATGATATCCGGCGTATGATCGTCAAGGGTGAATATACGATCGATATTTTGGAAGAAGAAGGTGAACAGTAGATGGCAGTAAAAATTGTATTACCGGGCGCTGTTATGACAGTTCAGGACGGCGGACGGTATGGGTATCAAGAAACCGGGATTCAGGTTTCCGGTGCTATGGATCAGGCATCATTTAAAAAGGCAAATTATCTGGTTGGAAATGATGAGACAGAAGCAGTTTTAGAGGTCACGCTGTTCGGAGGAATGCTGGAATTTACAGAGGATACGATTGTCGCAGTTACAGGAGCAGACATGGGACCTATGGTGGACGAAGAGCCGGTAGAAATGAATTGCCCGCTGTTGATCCAAAAAGGACAGACGCTGACACTTGGAACAGCCCGGCAGGGATGCCGGACTTATCTTGCATTTGCCGGCGGTATCGATGTCCCACTCGTTATGGGAAGCAGATCTACCAATCTAAAATGTGCATTTGGCGGGTATGGAGGACGCGCGCTGAAGTCGGGAGATGTTCTGAAGCTCGGAAAACCGAAGTGGTCGTTTGATCGAGTGAAAAAACGGAGAACAAAGGGGATTGAGGAAGGTAAAATCATAGAGGTGCGTGCAGTTCCCGGACCACAACAAGAGTATTTTACAGAAGCAGGAGAGAAGGCGTTTTACAACGGCATTTATACGATAACAGATCAGAGCGACCGGATGGGATATCGTCTGAAGGGTCCCTTGGCGGAGAGCAAAAACGGAACAGACATTATATCTGATGCGATCCCGCTGGGGGCAGTGCAGATTCCGCCCAGCGGTCAGCCGATTGTATTATTAGCAGACAGACAGACTACCGGCGGCTATGCGAAGATTGCGGTAGTGTGTTCTTTTGATATTCCCAAGCTGGTTCAGGGAAGACCGGGCGACAAAGTCCGTTTTTTAAAGACCGATGTGAAAACAGCGCAGAAACTATACAGAAAGCAGGAAAGATAATATGGATGACAGGAAACTAACACCAAGGGAAGTTCGAAAATTAATCAGAGAAGAAAAGATCACCGGTCAGACTTCCGGCTTGTGTCCGGGATATGCACAGGCAAATCTTCTGATCCTTCCCAAAGATCAGGCTTATGATTTCCTTTTATTTACACAGAGAAATCCAAGAGCCTGCCCAATATTGGAAGTGACGGATATGGGAAGCCGACAGCTTCATTATCTTGCGCAGGATGCAGATGTGGCGAGGGATTTCCCCAAATACCGCATTTATCGCAATGGAAAAATGATCGGCGAGTATACGAGTATTGATAGGTTCTGGCAAGATGACTTTGTAAGCTTTTTGATCGGATGCAGTTTTTCATTTGAAGCCGGGCTGTTAGAAGCAGATGTTCCTGTAAGACAGATTGAAGAACATAAAAATGTGCCGATGTTTAAAACGAATATTCCGTGTACACCCGCAGGAATCTTTCACGGCAACATGGTAGTCAGCATGCGTCCGATGACCGGAGAACAGGCAGTGAAAGCGGCATGTATTACAGGAGATATGCCAAGAGTACACGGCGCGCCTGTTCACATCGGTGATCCGTCCCAGATTGGAATTCGGGATCTGCAAAAACCGGATTTTGGAGAGGCGGTGACAGTCAGGGAGGGAGAACTTCCGGTATTCTGGCCTTGCGGAGTCACTCCTCAGAATGTGGTCATGGAAGTAAAGCCGGAGCTTGCGATCACGCATGCACCGGGGCATATGTTTATCTCCGATATTAAGAACGCAGCATTAAAATATTAGAACCATGGATAAAGTGTTAGAAAAGATAAGAGAACAGAGGGTGAGGAAGATGTATACTGTGGACTTAAATTGTGATCTGGGCGAGAGCTTTGGAAACTATAAATGTGGAATGGATGAAGAAATCATTCCCTATATTTCTTCCGCCAATACGGCATGCGGCTTTCATGCGTCAGATCCGCTTGTCATGGAACAGACAGTAAAGCTTGCTAAAAACTACGGGGTTCACATCGGAGCGCATCCGGGATATCCGGATCTGACCGGATTCGGAAGACGAAATATGCAGGTGTCAGAAGAAGAACTAAAAGCGATGGTACAATATCAGATCGGGGCGTTAAAGGCATTTTGCGATGCTTTTGGTGTGCCACTCTATCATGTGAAACCACATGGAGCCATGTATAATATGGCGGTAACTCATACAGGACTTGCAGAAGCCATCTGTCGTGGAATCCGGGAAGTCGATCAGAACCTGATCCTTCTGGCTCCGGCAGGCAGTGAAATGTTCCGGGCGGCGAAGAAATTCGGGCTGCGCGCCGCAGGAGAAGTCTTTGCCGACCGTGCCTATGAGGAGGATGGAACGCTTGTCTCCAGAAGAAAAGAGGGAGCCGTGATCACAGAGGAAGAAGTGGCAATCGAGCGTGTTGTCGGCATGGTTAAGAAAGGAACAGTTACAGCTGTTACCGGTAAAGAGATTGAGGTACAGGCGGACTCCATCTGCGTGCATGGAGACGGACCGAAAGCATTGGCATTTGTAAAGCGGATTAGAGAGACTCTTACAGAAGAAGGTGTGAAGATCTGTCCGCTATCAGAAATCGTGTAGTAGTGCATAGGATAGAAGAAAAAAAGGAAAGAGAGGGTGGCGCGGATGTTGACGGCAATCAGACAAGAAACGATCGAAGACGTGGTGCTTCGCTATTCCAAACGAGGAATGAATATTTTAAAAAATCATATGAAAGAGGATTATTGCCGGGAAGCAGCCGGACAGATCTTAGAACTTGAGAAAGGAACGATTCTCTTAACGACAGGATTCTATGTGGCAGGACATGCAGAGACAGATGGGCCTCTCGGAACACTTGTGATGGCAGACGCACTTCAGAAGCTTGGATATCATCCGGTGATCGTAACAGATGAATTCTGCAGAGGTTTTTTTGAAAATGAAGGCTTGGAAGTGTATTATGCGGGAGTGAATGACGAAGCGCAGGAGTATGACCGGATGCTGGAAACTTATCGTCCGGTGGGACTTATTTCCATTGAAAGATGTGGAAGAAATGTGGAAGACGATTATGCCAATATGCGGGGAATCAGTATTAAAGAATACACGGCAAGTACAGATTGGCTCTTCATCCAGGCAAGAAAAGCAGGGATTCCGACTTTTGGAGTCGGAGACGGTGGAAATGAGATTGGAATGGGAAATCTCAAGGAAGTCATCCATGAGGAATTAGCGCTTGTTCCGTGCAAAGTAAAAGTAGATACGCTTGTCATTGCAACCGTATCGAACTGGGGCGCCTACGCGATCGTAGCATACATGCAGAAAATGACAGGTGTGACGGGACTGTTGAATTTTGAAAAGATCTATGGATATCTGGCGAGAATTGTCCGAATGGGAAGTGTGGATGGCGTGACGAAGAAGCATACGCTCAGTGTGGATGGGTTTTCATTGGAGATAGAAAAAGAGATTCTGGATGGACTGAATCAATTGGCAAGTTAATAGATAAGAAGGAAGACTGGAAGGATCAAGGAGGATATGGCAATATGTGTTCGATTATGGGATATTGTGAAGAAGGAGAGGTGTTGAAAACCTTTCGGGAATGCTTTTTAAGGACATCGTCTAGAGGACCGGATGAATGTCGGATTCTGGACACCGGAAAAGGATATCTGGGATTTCAGCGCTTAGCGATCATGGGACTGACACCGTCCGGCATGCAGCCTTTTTCGCTGAACGGAAGCTATGTAGTTTGTAACGGAGAGATCTATGGATTTGAAAAACAAAGAGAAGAGCTGAAAAAGAAGGGTTATACATTTGAAAGTGATTCTGATTGTGAGATCCTGCTTCCGTTATATGAGCAATACGGAACAGAGATGTTCGGTATGCTGGATGCGGAGTTCGCGTGTATTATCTATGACGGAAAGACCGGAAGCTATCTTGCGGCGAGAGATCCCATCGGAATTCGTCCACTCTATTACGGATATGACGAAAAAGGAGTTCTTGTTCTTGCCAGTGAAGCTAAAAATCTGGTTGGACTCTGTGAGAAGATCCGCCCGTTTCCACCGGGACATTATTACAAAGACGGAGCATTCGTCTGCTATCATGACATTAGCAGAACAGAGGAAGTCTGTGAGGATGATGTAGAGACAATCTGTCAGAAAATCCATGACAAATTGATAGAAGGAGTATGCAAAAGACTTGTCTCGGATGCAAAAGTAGGGTTTCTGTTGTCAGGAGGACTGGATTCTTCCCTTGTCTGTGCTATAGCAGCAAAGGAGAGTAAGGAGCCGATTCGCACGTTTGCAATTGGAATGGATCAGGATGCCATTGATCTGAAATACGCAAGACAGGTGGCAGAATATATTGGAAGTGAGCACACGGAAGTGATCATAACAAAAGAAGACGTGTTAAATGCGTTTGAGGATGTGATCCATCTTCTCGGCACTTATGACATTACTACAATCCGTGCCAGCATTGGAATGTACTATGTATGTAAATATATTCACGAACACACCGATATCCGTGTTCTGCTGACCGGAGAGATCTCGGATGAGTTGTTTGGGTATAAATATACAGATTTTGCACCGTCACCGGAAGAATTTCAAAAGGAATCCGAGAAACGTATACATGAGCTTCATATGTATGACGTGCTGCGGGCAGACCGGTGTATTTCCGTAAACTCACTGGAGGCAAGAGTTCCATTTGGAGATCTTGATTTTGTAAAGTATGTAATGTCTGTCGATCCGGCAAAGAAAATGAATACCTATGGAAAAGGGAAGTATTTGCTGCGCCGTGCATTTGAGAAGGATGCGTGTCTGCCGGAAGAAATTCTCTGGCGTGAAAAAGCAGCATTTTCAGATGCGGTAGGTCATTCCATGGTAGATGATCTGAAAGAATATGCACAGACCTGTTACGAAGGGGATGAATGGAAGGAAAAATGCAGTGCCTATGAGCATGCAGCGCCATTTACGAAGGAGTCACTCCTCTACCGGGAAATCTTCGAAAAATATTATCCGGGACAGTCGGAGATGGTCGTTGATTTCTGGATGCCGAACAAGGCGTGGGACGGATGCAATGTCAATGATCCGTCCGCACGTGTACTGGCAAACTATGGCGACAGTGGAAAATAGAAGAAGCTAAGAGTTTTGGTTTGGAATATCCATTGGATAATGGTTATCAAAACAGGCTTTACAAAGTGGGAGACCATTTACCGTATCGGGAAGGTCTTCCACTTTCATATATCCAAGAGAGTCAGCGCCTATGATGCGGCAAATATCGTCCACAGAGTGGGAAGATGCCAGAAGCTGCTGATTGGACGGAATGTCTGTTCCGAAATAGCAAGGATGCAGGAAGGGAGGCGAGCTGATGCGGACATGAACTTTGAGAGCACCGGCTTGTTTCAGGTGTCGGATCAGACCTGCGATCGTGGTTCCTCTTACGATAGAGTCGTCCACCAGGACGATATTTTTTCCCTTGACGGCATGCTCCAGTACATGTAGTTTGAGCCGTACACTTTTTTCTCTTTCTTTCTGTGTCGGCTTTATAAAGGTACGTCCCACGTAACTATTCTTGTAGAAGGCTAACCCGAAGGGGATGCCGGAAGCTTCCGCATAGCCCTGCGCAGCGGCAAGACCGGAATCAGGCACACCGGTTACAAGATCTGCATCTGCCGGGTAGGCTTTGGCAAGTGCAGCCCCGCCTCTTAAGCGAGCCTCGTAGACAGATACACCGTCAAGGGTACTGTCTAATCGTGCAAAGTAGATGTATTCAAAGATGCAGTGAGCGTGCTTCTTCTGGCAGAGCTCCAGATTGGAAAAGACCCCCTGACGCGTAATGGTGATGATCTCGCCCGGGCGTATATCACGGATAAACGTCGCTCCGATAGCGGTGAGAGCACAGCTCTCCGAGGAGAGGACATAGGCGCCGCCTCGCTTTCCAAGGCAAAGTGGTTTGAGACCGAGAGGGTCTCTGACGCCGATCAGTTTTCTCGGACTTGCAATGATTAGCCCATAGGCTCCTTTTATTTTTGAGGCAGCCCGCAGAATTGCCTCTTCGACAGAGTGGGTGTGAATCCGCTCTCGTGCAATCAGGTGCGCAATGACTTCCGAGTCTGTTGTTGTCTGGAAGATGGCGCCGGTACGTGCAAGTCCGGCTCTTAATTCTTCGGTGTTGACGAGATTCCCATTGTGTGCAAGAGCAAGAGTACCCTTAACATAATTGAGCACAAGAGGCTGTGCGTTCTGCAGAGAAGTTTCTCCGGTTGTAGAATAGCGCACATGACCAACGCCCAGATTGCCGGTAAGAGAATGAAGGATGTTGTCGTCAAAGACTTCGTGGACAAGTCCCATGCCCCGGTGAACATTAAGATTCCCCTCCGATCCGCAGGTGTCACACACAGCAATACCGCAGGACTCCTGCCCGCGGTGCTGTAAAGAAGAAAGGCCATAATAGATGGGGTTTGCCGCCTGTTCTTCAGAAGATGTATAAATACCAAAGACGCCGCAGGCTTCTTTGATACGTGAATGATCACAATTCATGACAAAGCTCCTTTCTTATAATGAAAATAGTAATTGATCGTAAGATGGGTATGGAAGCAGATTTTCAGGAATCAGTGCTTCCGCTTCGCTTGCAGCGGTTCCCAAGTGCTTAAGAGAAGGAATCAGAAGGTTCCGCCCAAGGAAAGCAGAACGTTTCAGGTCCTCTTCTTTCTCTGTTTTGGCGAGCTGCTCCTTCAGATCTTGTACGCCGTCTGCTAAGATTTCATAACAATTACTAAGTTTTCTTACAAGTGCTTCCTCCGCATCTGTTTTCAAATCAGGGAGAAGCGCTTTTTTTGAACTCGTACTGGAAGCAACAGCTCCGGTATAAGAAAGGAGAGCCGGAAGGAAGTCACGCGATAGTATATCAACCATTGTGCGTGCTTCAATCGCGATGGTCTTCACATAATTTTCCAGTAAAATATCGTGTCTGGAGCGGATTTCCTCTTCTGTATAAATGTGGTGTTTGGTGAAGAGTGTAATGCTTTTTGCTGTCAGAAGACGTTCCAGACAGTCCGGTGTAGATTCCAGATTGTCAAGACCTCGTCGGGAAGCCTCTTTCACCCATTCATCGGAGTAGCCGTTTCCATTAAAAATAACCTTTTTATGTTTCTGTATTGCGCGTTTCAAAAGTGCGTGAACGGCCTCATCCATATCAGCCGGATCAGTGTCCTTTAATTCTTCATAGAACTGGTCCAGTGATTCCGCAACAGCGGTATTTAATATAATGTTCGGCGTTGCAACGGAGGCAGCAGAACCAAGCATGCGGAATTCGAATTTATTTCCGGTAAATGCAAATGGAGAAGTCCGGTTCCGGTCTGTATTGTCTTTGAGAAAATGAGGTAGTACCGGGGCGCCGGTGTCAAGCTGGATCTTCTCCTGTTTACCGAAATAAGTATCATTTTCAATGGATTCCAGTACATGGGTAAGTTCGTCTCCAAGGAAAATAGACACGATGGCAGGGGGAGCTTCATTTCCACCGAGTCTGTGGTCATTTCCGGCGCTGGCTGCAGAGATTCTCATCAGATCGGCATAGTCATCCACTGCTTTGATAACAGCCATCAAAAAGATAAGAAACTGTGTGTTCTGAGCGGGAGTACGTCCCGGATTCAAGAGGTTTACGCCGTCATCGGTAGTCAGAGACCAGTTATTATGTTTTCCGCTTCCGTTAATTCCCTCAAAAGGCTTTTCGTGGAGGAGACAGGTAAGCCCGTGTTTTTCGGCAACCTTTTTCATAATCTCCATGGTAAGCTGGTTGTGATCAACGGCAATATTCGCTGTGTCGAAGACCGGGGCAAGCTCGTGCTGTGCAGGCGCTACTTCGTTGTGTTTGGTTTTTGCAGGAATGCCGAGCTTCCACAACTCGAGGTCGAGATCGTGCATGTAGGCAGAGACTCTTGGTTTTAAAGCGCCGAAATAGTGGTCTTCCATCTCCTGTCCTTTTGGAGCCGGGGCGCCAAAGAGAGTTCGCCCACAGAAAATCAGATCTTTTCGTCTGCTGTACAGATCTTTATCGACGAGGAAATATTCCTGTTCCGGTCCGATGGTGGCAGAGACTCTTTTGACGGTGTCATTGCCCAGCAGATGAAGCATTCTTACTGCCTGTGTGTTCAAAGTATCCATGGACCGAAGAAGCGGTGTCTTCTTGTCCAGAGCTTCTCCGCTGTAAGAACAAAATGCGGTTGGAATATAGAGTGTCTGATCTTTGATAAATGCCGGAGAAGTAGGGTCCCATGCGGTGTATCCTCGGGCTTCAAAGGTAGCGCGAAGACCGCCGGAAGGGAAGCTTGAGGCATCCGGTTCTCCTTTGACAAGTTCTTTTCCGGAGAAATCCATGATGACTTCACCTTCCCCCGATGGGGAGATAAAACTGTCGTGCTTCTCTGCGGTAAATCCGGTCATTGGCTGGAACCAGTGCGTATAGTGTGTGGCACCGTTTTCCACAGCCCACTCTTTCATGGCTACTGCGACAGAATTGGCGACATCAAGCTCCAGATGGGTGCCGTTTTCAATGGTTTTCCGTAATGCCTTGTACACATCTTTGGGAAGCTTGTTCCGCATGATCCGGTCACTGAAGATCATGCTTCCATACAGTTCGGGAATACGTTTACTCATGTCATTCATCTCCTTAGATATTTTTTTTAGTATTTTTGAAATACAAAAAAAGGCGCTATGAACATCTAAGTCCAAAGCGCCTTTGCTTATGTGAAGTAGTATACTCTAAAAATTATGTTTGTCAATGCTGATTTTTAAAATCCCGAATTTTTTTAAAATCCTGCGGAAATATTTCAAAAAAGATTTGACAAACACTCGGGAAAGTACCATAATAATAACGATTAAATGCTGACAAAGGGGTCAGGAACCGTAGGGTTTCTGACTCCTTTTTTTAGTTTTAGGAGGATTCATTCATGAAAGCATTTCTTATATTAGAGGATGGCACTGTATTTGAAGGAACGCAGATTGGTGCAAAAAAGGAAGCGGTAAGCGAGGTCGTGTTTAATACATCTATGACGGGATATCTGGAGGTGCTGACAGATCCCTCCTATGCGGGGCAGATGGTGGTGATGACGTATCCGCTGATCGGAAATTACGGGGTGACGCCGGATCGGGAATCCAGACGCATCTGGGCAGACGGTTTGATAGTCAGAGAAATAGAAGATATGCCGAGCAATTTCCGGTGTAAGGAGGAGCTGGATGCCTTGCTTGTAGAAGAAGATGTGGCTGGAATTACGGGAATCGACACAAGAGCACTGGCAAAACTTTTAAGAAAGAAAGGAACTATGAATGGAATGATTACTACAGATGCCGATTATCGTATTGGCGAAGTGGTCATGAAGCTTCATGCGTATAAGATGGGAAATGTTGTCAGAGAGACTTCCTGCCAAGAGAGCTATGTATTAGAGGGAGAAGGACCGGGAATTGCACTTCTGGATCTGGGGGCAAAAGCAAATATTGCAGCTTCCCTGAATAAAAGAGGGTGTGAGGTGACCGTATATCCGGCAGATACCTCTGCGGAAACGATCTTGCGAGCCAATCCGGACGGCATCATGTTATCGAACGGTCCCGGCGATCCGTCCACCTGTACGGAGATCATTTCACAGGTTCGCAAGTTATATGAGAGCGACCTTCCGATTTTTGCTATTTGTCTCGGTCACCAGTTGATGGCGCTTGCCAACGGGGCGAAAACATATAAATTGACTTATGGACATCGAGGGGGAAATCATCCGGTGAAAGATCTGACGGATGGGAAAGTCTATATTTCTTCTCAAAATCACGGATACGCCGTGGATGCCGGCAGTATGGAACAGGGGATAGCAGAAGAATTGTTTGTCAATGTCAATGATGGAACGAACGAGGGACTTCGATATAAAGGAAAAAAGATCATGACGGTACAGTTTCATCCGGAAGCAAACCCCGGACCTCAGGATACAGCGTGGCTCTTTGATAAGTTTATAGAAATGGTGAAGGAGGATAGTTATGCCTAGAAATAAAACAATCAGAAAAGTTCTGGTAATCGGTTCCGGTCCGATCGTGATCGGTCAGGCAGCAGAGTTTGATTATGCCGGAACACAGGCATGTCGTTCCCTGAAAGAAGAAGGAGTACAAGTGGTACTTCTGAATTCGAATCCGGCGACGATTATGACAGATAAAAAGATTGCGGATCATGTGTATATTGAGCCTCTGACGATAGAGACTGCCAAGCGGCTGATCATCAAGGAGCAGCCGGACAGTGTGCTTCCTACACTGGGCGGTCAGGCAGGACTTAATCTTGCTATGGAATTGGAAGAAAGTGGGTTCCTAAAAGAACATCATGTTCGATTGATCGGTACGACTGCGGAGACGATTAAAAAGGCGGAGGACCGTCTGGAATTTAAGAAGACGATGGAGAAGATCGGAGAACCGTGTGCCCCGTCTCTCGTAGTCGAGTCGGTGGAAGATGGTTTGGCATTTGCAAAAGAGATCGGTTATCCGGTCGTTTTAAGACCGGCATACACGCTGGGCGGAAGCGGCGGAGGAATCGCTCAGGATGAGAAGGAATGTGAGGAAATTCTAGGAAACGGACTTCGTCTGTCCAGAACGCATCAGGTGCTGGTTGAGCGTTGTATTGCCGGATGGAAGGAAATAGAGTATGAAGTGATGCGGGATGGGAATGATACCTGTATCACGGTATGTAATATGGAGAATGTGGACCCGGTGGGTGTTCATACCGGAGACAGTATTGTGACAGCGCCTTCCCAGACGTTAAGTGATAAAGAATATCAGATGCTGCGTACCTCTGCGATTAAGATTATCCGGGAGCTTCAGATAACTGGAGGATGTAATGTACAGTTTGCCTTACACCCGGAATCTTATGAATACTGTGTGATTGAGGTCAATCCGAGAGTGAGCAGATCGTCCGCTCTTGCCTCGAAGGCAACGGGATATCCAATTGCAAGAGTGGCGGCAAAAATAGCGCTCGGATATCAATTGGATGAGATCTTTAATGAAGTGACAGGGAAAACTTACGCAAGCTTTGAACCGGTCTTGGATTATTGTGTTGTAAAGATTCCGAGACTTCCCTTCGATAAATTCATTACAGCCAAGCATCGTTTGACAACTCAGATGAAAGCGACCGGAGAGGTGATGAGTATCTGTCAGAACTTTGAAGGCGCATTGATGAAGGCTCTGCGGTCACTGGAACAGCATGTGGACAGTTTGTTGTCTTATGATTATTCGCAGATTAGTTCGGGAGAACTGATAGAGAAGCTGAAGGTTGTGGATGACAGAAGAATCTATAAGATTGCAGAAGCATTTCGCAGAGGCATCGATCAGGAAGTCCTCCATGAGATTACGAAAATTGACAACTGGTTCTTGTCTAAGATCGGGAAGCTTGTGCGAATGGAAGAAAGAATAGCAAGAGAACCTTTGACAAAAGAGGTTTTAATGGAAGCCAAGAGAATGGAATTTCCGGACAGTGTCATTGCAAAACTGACAAAGCTTACCGAGGAAAAAGTAAGACAGATGCGATATGCTTATGGAATCCGTCCGGCGTACCAGATTGTTGATACGTGCGCTGCGGAATTTGATGCGGAGACACCATATTATTATTCCGTATACGGAAGCGAAAATGAGGCAGAGATTTCGACAGGACGAAAAAAGGTATTGATTCTTGGCTCCGGACCAATCCGAATCGGACAGGGCATTGAATTTGATTTCTGTAGCGTTCATTCTGCATGGGCATTTAAAAAGGAAGGATATGAGACGATCATTGTCAACAATAATCCGGAGACGGTAAGCACAGATTTTGATATTGCAGATAAACTGTATTTTGAACCTCTGACTGCCGAAGATGTGCGCGGAATTGTGGAATTGGAACATCCTGATGGCGCGGTGGTACAGTTTGGAGGTCAGACAGCGATCAAACTTGCGAAGGATTTGATGGAGATGGGAGTTCCAATCCTCGGAACAGCACAGAAGGATGTGGATGCGGCAGAAGACAGGGAGCTCTTTGATAAGATTCTGGAGGAGTGTGAAATTCCGAGACCGAAAGGAAAAACAGTATATACTTCGGAAGAGGCTAAGGAGGCGGCACAGGAGCTTGGCTATCCGGTGCTTGTACGGCCGTCTTATGTTCTGGGCGGACAGGGGATGCAGATTGCAGTGAATGATCAGGACGTGGAAGAATTCATGGGAATCATTAATCAGATCGCGCAGGAACATCCGATTCTGATTGATAAATATCTCCAGGGGAAAGAGGTAGAAGTGGATGCTGTGTGTGACGGGGAGGAGATTCTCATTCCCGGGATCATGGAGCATATAGAACGGTCGGGGATTCACTCCGGAGACAGTGTGTCGGTGTACCCGGCAAAAAGCCTTACAACGGATCTGCAGGCTGTGATCACCGATTATACAAGAAGACTTGCAAGGGCACTTCATGTGAAGGGGCTTATCAACATTCAGTTTATTGTATGTGAAGGGCAGGTCTATGTAATTGAAGTCAATCCGCGCTCCAGTCGAACGGTGCCGTATATAAGTAAAGTGACGGGAATTCCGATCATTGAACTGGCTGTAAAGGTTATGAATGGAGCCAGATTGTCACAGCTTGGCTGTGGAGTAGGGCTTGCACCTGCCGGAAAATATTATGCAGTAAAAATGCCGGTCTTTTCCTTTGAAAAAATCCGGGGAGCCGAGATCAGCCTTGGCCCGGAGATGAAATCTACAGGTGAGTGTCTGGGAATTGCAGGGGATTTTGTAGAGGCACTTTACAAAGCATTTCTCGGAGCAGGAATCCGGCTGCCGAAATATAAGAAAATGATTTTGTCTGTGCGGGAGCAGGATAAGAAAGAAGCGGTGGAGATTGGAAGACGATTCTCAAGGCTTGGCTACCAGATCTATGCTACCCAAGGGACACATCAGGCGCTTGAAGAGGCCGGTGTTATGTCGCAGAAAGTTGGGAAGATGGAGGAGGAATCTCCGAATCTCCTTGATCTGATTCTTGACCATGAGATCGATCTGATCATTGACACACCGCAGGAAGGGGCTGAACACGCAAAGGATGGCTTTGTCATTCGAAGAAATGCGATTGAGACCGGAGTGAATGTGCTGACGGCCATTGATACTGCAAGAGCGTTAGCGGACAGTCTCCAGTACAGAAATAAAGACCGGCTCAGTCTGATAGATATCGCAAAAGATGTTTAGAGGAGGAAAAAGGATGGCAGTAAAATATGTATTTGTGACCGGAGGGGTTGTCTCCGGTCTTGGAAAAGGAATTACGGCGGCATCACTTGGCAGACTTCTGAAGGCAAGAGGATATCAGGTGACTATGCAGAAGTTTGACCCGTATATTAATGTGGACCCGGGAACGATGAATCCGGTACAGCATGGAGAAGTGTTTGTTACGGATGATGGAACAGAGACCGATCTTGATCTGGGACATTATGAGCGTTTTATTGATGAATGTCTGGACAAAAATTCCAATGTGACCACGGGGAAGATCTATTGGTCGGTCTTGCAGAAAGAACGTCGTGGAGACTATGGCGGAGGCACCGTGCAGGTGATTCCGCACATTACGAATGAAATTAAGAGTCGTTTTTTTCATGGTGGAGAAGAAGAGAACCGGATTGCGATCATTGAAATCGGAGGTACGGTGGGAGACATTGAAAGTCAGCCGTTTCTGGAGGCGATTCGTCAGTTTCAGCATGAGGCAGGACATGAAAATGCAGTGCTGATCCACGTGACACTGATTCCGTATCTTGGCGCATCAGGAGAACTGAAAAGTAAACCTACGCAGCAGAGTGTCAAGGAGCTTCAGTCAATGGGACTATGGCCGGATATCTTAGTGTGCAGAAGTGAACATCCTTTGCCGGAAGAATTAAAGAAGAAAATCGCACTGTTCTGTAATGTGCCTGAGAATCATGTGCTTCAGAATCTGGATGTGGAATATCTGTATGAGGCTCCTCTTGCAATGGAGAAAGAACATCTGGCACAGGTAGTCTGTGAATCGCTTCATCTGGAATGCCCGGAACCGGAACTCAAGGAATGGAAAGAGATGGTATATAACCTGAAGCATCCAAAAGGCAAAGTAGAGATTGCAATTGTAGGGAAATATATTCAGCTTCACGATGCTTATCTAAGTGTAGTGGAAGCGTTAAAGCATGGCGGAATTGCAGCGCGGGCAAGTGTTAAGATCCGATGGGTGGATGCAGAAGAAGTGGAAGAAAAAGGTGCGCGTCCGCTGCTTGCCGGAGTGGATGGAATCTTAGTTCCGGGTGGATTTGGAACGAGGGGAACCGAAGGAAAGATTGCGGCTATCCAATATGCAAGAGAACAGAAGCTTCCGTTCCTTGGAATATGTCTTGGCATGCAGGCTGCCATTATCGAATATGCAAGACATGTGATCGGTTATGAAGACGCAAACAGTGTGGAGCTTGATCCAGATACAGCACATCCGGTTATTGCACTTATGCCGGAGCAGAATCAAGTAACAGATCTGGGAGGGACTTTAAGACTGGGCGCTTATCCTTGCGTACTGGAAGAAGGAAGTCTTGCGCGGAGCCTTTATGGAACGGATGTGATCAGTGAGCGTCATCGTCATCGGTATGAAGTAAATAATGAGTACAGAGAAGAATTGACGAGTCATGGAATGAGGCTCTGCGGACGCTCGCCGGATCAGCGAATCGTAGAAATGATGGAGCTTCCGGACCATCCTTATTTCATAGCAACGCAGGGGCATCCGGAATTAAAATCAAGACCAAACAAAGCGCATCCGTTGTTTTATGGGCTGATCAGGGCATCTCTTGACAGACAGCAGGAGCATTGCTAAAATTTAATTATTTATTACTGTAATTCGAAAAATCAAAGGAGAAGTCTGTATGGAGAGATATAATAAAGCTGAGATTTTAAGAAGAGTAGAAGAAGAAGACGTAGAATTTATCCGTCTGCAATTCACCGATATGTTTGGAATGATTAAAAATATTGCAGTTCCGGCAAGCCGTCTTGTAAAGGTTATGGAGAATCGGTACAGTATTGATCTTGCGTCTTTAGATGAGATCGCAAGAGAAGGGGAAGAAGAGCTGTATTTGAAGCCGGATCTTCATACATTTACCATTCTTCCGTGGAGACCGCAGCATGGCAAAGTGGCGCGGTTTCTGTGTGATGTGTGCCGAGAAGACGGCTCTGAATATGAAGCAAGCCCAAGACGTGTCCTGAAGCGTGCAGTGGAACATGCTGCCGCAATGGGGTATACATTTCAAGTGAATCCTGAATGTGAATTCTTCTTATTTCACACGGATGAAAACGGAATGCCGACAACATTGACGCATGAAAAAGCGGGATACTTAGATACATCACCGATTGATCTTGGCGAAAATACAAGGCGCGATATTATTCTTACGTTAGAAGAGATGGGCTATGAGATTGATTCTTCCCACCATGAGATTGCTTCTGCGCAGCATGAGATTGATTTTACATTTGAAGATGCGCTTGCAGCAGCTGATAAGGTGACTACATTTAAGATGGTTGTGCGGACGATCGCGAAACGTTACGGGCTTCACGCCACATTTATGCCCAAGCCACTTCAAGAGATGAATGGTTCAGGAATGCATTTGAATATGCAGCTGTATAAGGATGGACGAAATGTATTTGAGGGTGAGGATGGCAATCTGAGCCGGGAGGGTGAAGCCTTCCTGGCCGGAATCTGTGAGCATATTGACGGAATCACTGCTATCTTAAATCCATTGGTCAATTCTTACAAACGTCTTGTTCCGGGATTTGCGGCACCATCGAATGTTGACTGGTCAAAGAAACATAAAAATACGCTTCTTCGTGTAGCAAAAAGAAAGTTTCAATCTATGACAATGGAACTGCGAAGTCCGGATGCGGCATCGAATCCTTATCTCGTATTTGCGCTTTGTCTGGAAGCAGGTCTTGACGGAATACAAAGAGAGTTAAAAGCTCCGGAGGAATTTTCTCAAGATATCAGAGGAATCCGAACACTTCCGAGAAATCTCGGAGAAGCGCTGGATAAAATGAAAAAAGAACCGTTGGTAGCAGAGGTGTTAGGTGATGTATATGTAGACGCCTATCGAAGAGCCAAGGAAAAAGAGTGGACAAAGTACCAAAGCCAGATTACAAAGTGGGAGATTGAAAACTATCTGTATTTGCTCTAAACAAGTGATGCAGGCAGAAGAAGGAGGAACGTGGATGAGTGTCATTATCATTGTATTGCCGAAATTAGATAATGCCCAAAATATCAAAAGAATCTTACTCACCCACGGATTCCAGAGTGCGTTTGCCTGTTCTTCCGGGGCATCAGCGTTACAGATGGCAGGACAGTATGAGTGTGGGATTGTGCTGAGTGGCTATCATTTAAGTGACATGTATTATGTAGAACTGATGGAGAATCTTCCGGAGAGTTATGAACTGATACTTCTTGGCTCACCGGAGAAGGTTGCGGATGCCGGATCGGGGATGCTTGCGCTTACCACACCTTTGAAGGCGTATGATTTGTTAAATACAGTGGAGATGGTGCTTGGTCAGATTGAGCATCGCTATCGGAAGAAGAAAGTAATAAAAAAAAGAAGCGCAAAAGAGGAAAATTATATCCTCAATGCGAAATACTTGTTGATGGAGAGAAATCATCTTACGGAGCAGGAAGCTTACCGTTATTTACAGAAATCAAGCATGGACAATGGCACGAATATGGTGGAAACGGCGCAGATGGTTTTGATGCTGATGTTTGACGAAATATAGAAATCTAAAATAGATTGTGAGGAATAAATATGCCAAAATTAAATGAAAATTATCGAAAATTAAAAGACAGCTATCTTTTTGCCGAGATTGCGCACCGCACGGCCGCATATATGGAGAAGCACCCGGATCAGTCATTGATCCGTCTTGGAATCGGAGATGTTACAAGACCTCTTTGTCACTGTGCTGTACAGGCGCTCCATGAAGGCGCTGATGAGATGGGGAGAGCGGAAACTTTCAAAGGATATGGTCCGGAGCAGGGCTATGAAGAGACAAGAAGGGCAATCGCAGATTATTATAAGAAAAATGGTGTTGAACTAAATCTTGCAGATATTTTTATTTCAGATGGAGCCAAAAGTGATACAGGAAATATTACAGAATTGTTTGGCAAAGGAAATGTCATTCTCATTCCTGATCCTGTGTATCCGGTATATGTAGATTCCAATCTGATGTGCGGAAATGAAGTGACGTATATTTCCGGAAATGCAGAAAATGATTTTCTTCCGCTTCCAAGCGAGAATCAACATGCCGATATCATTTATATCTGTTCCCCAAATAATCCGACAGGAGCATGTTACAATCGAGAACAGTTGAAGATCTGGGTGGACTATGCCAGAAAGCATGAAGCAGTTATTTTATTTGACGCGGCATACGAAGCGTTTATTTCGGACCCGTTACTTCCGAGAAGTATCTATGAGATCGAGGGGGCAAAGCAGTGTGCCATTGAGTTTTGTTCGTTATCTAAGACGGCGGGATTCACCGGAACAAGATGCGGGTATACGATTGTGCCGGAAGAACTTGTATTTCCTGATTCGACAGGAGAAGAGATGTCTTTGAATGCTATGTGGAACCGCAGGCAGAGCACAAAATACAACGGAACATCTTATATTGTGCAGAAGGCTGCGGCAGCAGTATTCAGTGAAGAAGGGCAAAAAGAATGTGAAGAGAATCTTTCCTATTATAAGAAGAATGCAAAAGTGATCGCAGATACCCTTCGTGATCTTCATATCCCGTTTTACGGCGGTATCCATTCCCCATATATATGGTTTGAATGCCCAAGAGGGATGGATTCATGGGAGTGCTTTGACTATCTGTTACAAGAGATTCAGGTAGTGGGAACACCGGGAGCAGGATTCGGTGAAAACGGTCGAAATTATTTTCGGCTTACTTCCTTCGGGACTTATGAAAAGACGGTGGAAGCAATGAACCGGTTCCGAAGCTTATTTGCATAAATGTGAGGCGCGAAAATAAGCCCTTTTCTATGCTTGCAAGAGCACAGAAAAGGGCTTATAATGTAATGTATTGCAGAAAAATGCGAAAAGAAAAGGAAATCAGAGAAAAGGAGCTTATCATATGCTTGAGGTAAAAAATCTGACATTCAAAGTAGAAGAAAACGGAGTGAAAAGAAGCATTGTCAAGGACGTAAGCTTTCAGGTAGAGAACGGAGAGATGTTAGTCATCACCGGACCGAATGGAGGCGGAAAGTCTTCGCTTGCAAAAGTGCTTATGGGAATCGCCAAAGAAGATTCAGGGCAGATTATCTTAGACGGAGAAGACATTACTTCTTACGATATCAATCATAGAGCAAATGCGGGAATCGGGTTTGCATTTCAACAGCCGCCGAGATTTAAAGGGATGACAGTAAAGAGACTGCTCAGTCTGGCGGCGGGCAGAGAGCTGACGCATCCTGAGATCTGTAAGATGTTAAGTTCAGTAGGACTTTGCGCGCAGGAATATATTGAGCGTGAAGTGGACGGAACGTTGTCCGGTGGAGAGATGAAGCGTCTGGAGATTGCAACCGTTCTTGCGAAACCTCATAAACTTTGCATTTTTGATGAACCGGAGGCAGGAATCGACCTTTGGAGTTTCTCCATGTTGATTCAGCAGTTTGAGAAGATCCACAGTGAGAAAAAGGAAAGTTTGATCTTAATCTCACATCAGGAAAGGATTATTCAGATGGCAGACCGGATCATGGTCATTGAAGATGGAAAGATTGCGGCACTGGGAGAGACAAAAGAAATCCTTCCGACACTGCTTACGAAAGACAGTTGTGCCTGCTTAAACAAAGCGTAAGAAAGAGGTGGATGTAAATGGCAGAATTAGATAGAGTTACAGAACAGATCTTAGATCAGATCAGCGGCGAGTTTAAACAGGAAGGCGCTTACAATCTTCGTCAGAACGGAGTTTCCATCTGTCATGGGGACAGTGAACATGTGAAGATTAAGAGAAAAGAAGAGCGACAGGGTATCGACATTTATATTGATGGTGAGACAAAGGGAGAAACCGTCAGCATTCCGGTCGTTGTCAATGCTTCCGGCATGGACGATCAGGTGTATAACGATTTCTATATTGCAGACGGAGCCGATGTAGTGATCATTGCAGGCTGCGGAATCCACAACAGTGGCTGTAATGACAGCCGTCATAACGGAATTCATTCCTTCCATGTAGGAAAGAATGCAAATGTCCGCTATGAGGAGAAGCATTACGGAGAAGGAGAAGGTACGGGAGCCCGTATTTTAGATCCGGTGACAAAGATCTATATTGGTGAAGACAGTGTATTTACACTGGATACAGCTCAGATCAAGGGTGTTGATTCTACAAAGCGTGAGACAGAAGTAGAACTGGATGCAGGAGCAAAGCTGTATGTCATTGAGAAATTAATGACACACGGAAGTCAATTTGCAGAGTCCAATATGGAAGTGAGATTGAATGGAGAAGGAAGCTCCGCGCAGATTATTTCCAGATCGGTTGCGAAAGGGACATCCAGACAGGTATTCCATCCGAAGGCCGTGGGAAATGCGAAATGTCAGGCACACGTACAATGTGATTCTATTATTATGGATCACGCAGAGGTTGCTTCGATCCCGGAGATTAATGCAAGACACTTAGATGCTGCAATCATTCATGAAGCGGCAATCGGAAGAATTAATGATGAACAGCTTATCAAGCTTCGTACGCTTGGTATGACGGAAGAAGAGGCTGAGGGAATCATCATTGACAATTTCCTAAATTAGATAAGGAGAACTATGAAGTTACAACTGAAGAAAAGATGGAAAGTAATGAAGGCTGCGCTTCACATGGAGTTAAGAGAGCATAAAAGCTCGTTTATCGTGTATATGACACTCCGAATTCTGGTCATATTGATGATGATTCTGCAGTTTTTTAATAAGAATTATGAAAATGTTTTCTTGTGCATTCTCACCTTGCTGTTGTTGATTGTCCCAAGCCTTATACAGATCAATCTGAAGATCGAGCTTCCAACAGCATTGGAAATTACAATTTTGATCTTTATATTTGCGGCAGAAATTCTGGGAGAGATTCAATCGTATTATATTAAAGTTCCGTCATGGGATACCGCGCTTCATACGATCAACGGATTTTTGATGGCGGCGATCGGCTTTGCACTGGTGGATATTCTGAATCAGAGTAAGAAAGTGTCTATGAAGTTATCGCCTTTGTTTGTGGCGATCGTAGCATTTTGTTTTTCTATGACTATTGGTGTTGTGTGGGAATTTTTTGAATTCAGTATGGATCAGATGTTTCATCTGGACATGCAGAAAGATACGGTCATCCATCAGATCCACTCGGTTATGCTTGACCCGACAAGAAGTAATGTGGCAGTTCATATCCGGGGGATCAATGATGCTGTTGTGAAAGGAGAAAGCCTTGGAATCGGCGGGTATCTGGATATTGGTCTTATCGATACGATGAAAGACCTGATCGTCAATTTCATTGGGGCGGTTGTATTTTCCATCATTGGTTACTTCTATATTAAGAACCGTGGAAAAGGCAGATTTGCCAAACGATTTATCCCAAGGCTTAAGTCCAAAGACGCAGACTTTTTGAAGAAAGCAGTAGAAGAAGAGGAGCGGGAAGAACAGGCACTTTTATCCGAAAAAACATCAACGGACAGCAAATCTTCTTAAAATACAGATAAAGATGCCGGCAGTACATAATGGGAGCAGAAGGCTGTGAAGATTACCATAAATCGTCAAAGCACCCTGAACACCCTGAAGCGGTGCAGGTGATGCCGGAATCAATGCATGTAAATGCAGAGACAGATAGGAACCGGCGTAGATAAACAGGAAAGAGAAAAGCCCTCTTCCGTTGTCTGCGGCACGTCCTTTTCTGTCTTTCTTTGTTTTGCTCCCGAACAGAATGGTAAGAAACGTAATACATTCTATGAGAAGCAAAAATAAAGCAACGGCAAAATAGGCGCCCAGAACATAGTTGTGCTGGTCGATAGCCTGTGCAAGTGTTCCGTAAGGTTTATAATTCTGCCAGAAATGAAAAGCAAGAACAGCAATGATTGCTCCTGTTAAAATCAATGTAGCGCCCCGGAGAAGTAAATTTGTCGTTTTGTAGATCGCCTTTGCACCCGCTTTTCCTCCGGCTTTTGCAGTTTTCGCCAAAGGCTTAAAAAGATTCGGCATATTTTTTTTCTTTTTCTTTTTGGATGCCTTTTCATATTTTTCTTTTGTTTTCTCATCCAAGTCAAAAGAAGTTGTGTAGTTTTCCTCCAGGTAATCAATGTTTTTTGTGCGGTCCAGGTCTGACAAGTTCGACAGGACGTCTTGAAAATTGTCGTCTTCCGGCATCGGAATATCCGGGAGATCGCCTTCATAGATCACCTCAAAGTCATCATCAAAAATATCCAAATCATGATTATCAAAAATATCTTTATTTATACTCATAAAAAATCCCTCCTAATACAAGTCTCTATTCTAATCCGTTTTCTGCAATGCCACAATAGATATCACAGAAAGTTCATGAAGAAATAAGGTTTTCTTTAGAAATCATATTAAGAGGGAGGAAAAACTTTCCTAAAATCTGTATTTATTTTTATATTTCAGGAACATAAAGCAAGCCAATGCGATAGCCATTAGTTCGGTAGCCGGAGTCGCAAGCCAGATACCTGTGACGCCAAAGAACAATGGAAGTGCCAATAAACAGATCACCATGAATACGAAAGAGCGTGAGAAAGCAAGGATGGCGGAAACGATTCCGTTATTTAAAGCAGTGAACATTCCACTGGAAAAAATATTGAATCCGATAAATAATAATGCAATACTGCAGATTCTATTTCCGGTGACAGCAAGATCAAATACAGGATTATCAGGTCTGGAAAAAATGCTGACAAGTGGTTTGGTTATGATCAAAGATGCCGCTAAGGAGAGGACAGAAATAACAGCTATGATTTTTAAGCTTTTACGAATCAATTTTTTCAGTTTTTCGTGATTCTGTTCCCCATAATAGTAGCTGATCATAGGGGCAACTCCGTAAGAGTAACCGCTAAATAGTGAGCTTACAAACATGAGTACATACATAATGATGGTGATGGCGGCGATACCGTTTTCGCCTACATATCTTAACATGGTCCAGTTAAACATCAGTGTTGTGATTCCGGTAACAAGGGCGGTTGCCATTTCTGAGCAACCATTGGAAACTGCTTTTTTCAATACATCAAAAGAAAAGTGAGGCCTCGTAAAATGCAAAAGATTCTTCTTATTACAGAAAATAATGCAACCAACAACAGTTGTCACAGAATATCCTAAGCCGGTAGCAATGGCTGCGCCTTCCGTGCCCATTCCGATCACTCCTATAAAGAGGTAATCCAGAACGATGTTGAGAACACCTCCGGCAACAGAACAGATAAAGGATACCGTTGCTTTTCCGGCGGCAATTAGATAAAGGGAGAAGTTATTCATTAATAAGATTGAAATTGTAAATAGCAGATAGAGGCTTAAGTAATCTTTTGTGTGATGAAGAACATCTGCGGATACATCCATTTGAGAAAAGAGCATGTTCATGCAAAGGTATCCGATCAGTGTCATTATGATGCCTACAACAATGTTGACGACAATTAAAAATGTAAAATTTTCGTTGGCTTCCTGCTGCTTTTTCTCACCTGCTTTTTTCATGATTACAGCGCTTCCGCCGGTTGCCAGCATGGTAGAGATGGCTGTTACTAAGGAAATGATAGGCGCAGATAAATTAATTGCGGATAAGGCGTTTGTTCCGATCAGATTGGAGACAAAGAAGCCGTCTACCATTGTATAAAATGCCATAAATAAAGACATTGCAATAGTAGGTAAAGCGAATTTCATAATATTTTTTAATGTAATAGGTTTTAGATATACATTTTCAGTTTCCATAATATTCCTCCATATTTTTTGTTTTTCAAGATACCGTGTGTATCATAAGGTGTACAGTTACTGTAATGTCAATAAATTTTATTGCCTTTTTTATCTTTTTCTTGACAATGACGAAAAATAGTTTATAATGTGGACTGTTCACATTGTGAACTATTTTTGCGTATAAGGATAATCACACGGAGAAAGTGGAGAAAATTATGAGTGAATTGAATGAACAGATTCTGGATGCTTGGATTCATTTGACAACGGCGATTAATAATGAGCGGATTGTGTCAGAGATGCCGTTGAACGAAGCATTGATCTGCCGGATACTGTACAAAAAGCAGAAGAGTGAAATCACGGCAACCGACCTATGTACATGGACGAAGATGCAGAAGTCTCAGATGAACCGGACGCTTATGAACATGGAGAAGAAGAACTGGATTCAAAGACAGCGTTCGAAGAAGGACAGAAGACAGATTCTGATTGCATTAAATGAAGAAAAGATGCGCGCCTATCAGGAACAGCATGAACATGTGTTAAATATAGTAAATAAATTGGTAGAGCGGATCGGACGCGAAAATGCAGAGAAAACAGTGGAACTTTTTAATCTGATTGAACAGATAGCAAGAGAGGAGATCAAATGATTCATATATTGGTAGATTCAGCGGCGGATTTTTCTAAGAAAGAGATTGAAGAAAAAGGAATCCATTTAGTTCCGCTGCAAGTAAGTTTTCAAGAGGAACAGTATTTAGATGGCGTAAATTTGGAAAGAGACGAGTTTTATGAAAAACTTGTACACGGTAAGGTATTTCCGAAGACTTCACAGCCATCCCCACAGGAATTTTTGGATGTATTTGAGGAAGTGAAAGAAAAAGGGGATGAATTGATCTGTATTCTTTTATCCTCCGCACTTAGCGGTACTTACCAAAGTGCACAGCTTGCCCGCAGTATGGCGGACTATGATAAGATTTACATTATAGATTCCTTAAGTGCAGTTGTGGCGATCCGAATTTTATGTGATACTGCACTTGATATGGCAGCGAAAGGAAATACAGCGCAGGAGATCGTGGAAGCGTTGGAAGAACTAAAGGGAAGAACTCAGATCTTTGCAGCGGTTGATACATTGGAATATCTTGCCAAAGGCGGACGCATCAGCAAAGCGGCAGCAGCCATCGGCGATATGGCAAATCTTAAGCCGATCATTACAGTGTCAAGAGAAGGAAGTGTAGAAGTTGTAGGAAAAGGAATAGGGGTAAACAGAACCTTATCCGCTATTCAGAAAAAAATCGCAGCCTTCCAGATTGACGAGAATTATCCGGTATATTCACTTTTCTCCTACGGTGAAGAGAACTGTGTGAAATTAGAGCAAAAAATGGAAAAGAATGGATGTAAGGTGGATTCACGCAAGCAGATTGGTCCTGCGATCGGAACGCATATCGGACCGGAGGCGTTCGGAGTCTGCTTCGTGGAGAAGAAATAAAGTCAACGAGTGTTATGGTGCAATACATCTTGGAAATCTTATTGGTTATAATGAACTAGAAGATGTTAATTATGAGGCGTGAGTTCGTTCCAAAGTGTAAAACCTAAGATCAGAACTCCGCCAATCGCTTGAGCAATAGACATTGTTTCTCCAAGGATAAGAACAGAGATTAATACCGCGACAAGCGGATCAATATAGCTTAAGATGGAAGCCTCTTGTCCCGCTAATTCTTTCAAAGAAGAAAAATACATGCAATAAGTAATGCCGGTGTGAAACAGTCCTACAATCAGTAGATTTCCCCATCCTCTTATATCTAAATTTCCCAAATGAATCCCGCTTGTGAGAAGAACATAAGGAGCCAAGATAATAATTGCAGAAAGAAACTGCAAAAATGTTCGGTGGATTCCGTCTATATTTCTAATAAATTTATTCAATATAATAACCGCGGCGTAGAAGATTGCCGCGCTTATTCCAAATAGGATTCCTATAAAATCCCGTTTATCTCTAATGTTAGAAGTTCCTGTAATCATGATAAGTCCAAGTGTGGACATGATAAAACAGAAAATTTGCTTTCCGGTTAGTTTTTCGTGAAAAAGAATGGGGCAGATAACTGTGACAATTACAGGGGCAAAATAGTAACTTAAAGTCGCGGCTGAAATGGTAGTGTATTTATAGGCTTCAAAAAGCAAGATCCAGTTGATTCCGATTGCTGCTCCGGAAAATAATAAGAGAACCAGTTCTTTTTTTGATGCTTTGAGATTTATGTTCTGTTTTGCACACACTAGATATACTGCAATTAATGAAATAGCCAATACTGCCCGATATAGAGCGAGTTCCCCCGAAGTTACTGCAATATTTCTTGTAAATATGCCAAGTGTTCCGAAGATTGCCATAGAGGTGATCATCATGGCTTTGGCATTTTTGTGTTTGGTGATAGTTGTGTCCGTTGATGGTTTCATAAGTGCTCCTTGTTACAAAAATATAAAAAATCTCTTGTCGATAAACTTTATTATATACTTAGGTGACTGTGAAGTAAATGTTGAAAGGAGTTGCGGAAATCAAAAAAACGAGAAAAAATGTCGAATTTGCTGATAATAATAGTTTGGACTATAGTCTAAATAGAATTTTTACCTAAAATAGTAGAATAACGCATGGTGGTTTTTGAACAAAGAACATAAAATACTAGGTGATACTTTTGTGAAGTATTTATTACTTTTAATAGGAGGAACGCTATGAAAAGGAAAAACCTTGCGCGTGCAAGCGCAGCAGTTCTGGCGGTGATTATGACCGTTTCAGGAACTACTATGACCGGTTTTGCGTCGGGGGGAGTACACAGCAGGTAGCGGTAAGATCTGATTCTCAGGGACAGATGAGTTCAGAGCCGGAAGTTGTATATAACAATACCTACGAGAACCCTGCTATTCGTACACAGAACTTCGACAGCAACTGGAAATTTTATCTTGGTGATGCAGGAGAGGCACAGGGAAAGGAATTTGATGATTCTAAGTGGGAATCAATTTCCATTCCGCATGACTATAGCATTATTCAGGATTACACCACGGCACTAGATGCTGAGAGTGGATATCTTCCGGGTGGTACAGGATGGTATCGAAAGCATTTTGTTGTGGGAAAAGAGATGGAGGGGAAAGAACTCCGGTTAGATTTTGATGGTGTATATATGAATGCCACGGTATATGTCAACGGTGAAAAGATGGGAACACATCCGTATGGTTATACACCTTTTTCTTTTGATATTACAGATAAGGTGAAAGTTGGAGAGGAAAATGTGGTTGCGGTCAAAGTTGACCATAAAACCCCTTCCAGTCGTTGGTATTCCGGAAGCGGAATCTACAGAAGTGTACATTTGTCTGTAATGGACAAGGTTCACGTAGGATTGAACGGAACAAAAGTGGAAACACCGGATCTGAAATCTGACACGAAAAATGTTACAACGAACATTAAGACAACGGTTCAGAATGAAGGTGCAGAGAAGGCGTCTGTAGAGCTGACTCACAACATTTTCAAAAAAGGAACAGAAGAAAGTATCGGATCGGTAACAACACAGGCTCAAGAAGTGGAGGCTGGCAAGTCTCAAGTGATAGAGGCAACTACGAAGGCAAAAAGCCCAAGTCTCTGGAGCCCGGAAAATCCGGCACTTTACACTGTACGAACAGAAGTGAAGGTTGGCGGAAAAGTAGTAGATACTTATGACACAGAGTTTGGCTTCCGTTATTTTGAGATGACGACTGATAAGGGAGCTTATCTGAATGGCGAGAAGATCAAGCTGAAAGGTGTCTGCATGGAATACGAAGAAAGACGGATCAGGAGAAGTTGTTACAGCTGATACTGTTGTGAAAGAAGATCTGTCAGTTTACGCAATCTTCGAAAAGGGAGGAAAACCAAGCAAACCGGGAAAACCAGGCAAGCCGGGAGATTCTTCCGATGGTGGAAGTCAGGGGCAGAAACCGGGACAGAATGGAGATGCTTCCAATGGTGCCTCTAATGATAAAATTGATTCTGTAAAGACAGGAGATACAGCGAATGTAATTCCGTTTGTAATCCTTGCGGTTGCGGCAGTTGCAGCAATTCTGTCAATCCTTGCTTTAAAGAAGAGAAAGAAATAGTGACAGAAGAACAAAGTAATAAATAATAAGTAATAACACTCAGGCGTGAGTCCATATTTATGGATTCTCGCCTGTTTATTTTTGCGTTGTTATTTTGTGGAAAATTCAATACATTAAAGTGGTAATCTTATACATCTTTACCAAAATAAAAAACATCTTCTACAATTATTGACAAATTATTAAAAAAGTATAAACTAAAAAAATATAAAACAGAGTGCGCTCTGTAAAAGATATTTGGGAAATGGGAGATGAGAAACTATGGCAACTTTTTTAACTGGTTTGGCAATACTTTTAATCGGAGGTTATCTGTACGGACTTTTTATTGAGAAGATATTTCATCCGGACGACAGGGAAACTCCGGCGGTCAAAATGGAAGATGGAATTGATTATGTTCCGATGGGCAGATGGAAGAATGCGCTGATCAATCTTTTGAATATTGCGGGAACAGGACCGATTTTTGGACCTATTCAGGGAATCTTGTTTGGACCGATTGCATTTATTACAATTCCGATAGGGTGCGTGATCAGTGGTGCAACACATGACTATTTAAGCGGAATGATGTCTCTTCGCCAGGACGGAGCACAGATGCCGGGGATTATCCGTAAGTTCCTTGGAAATAAGACTTATCAGGTGTACAACATATTCCTTTGCTTTTTGATGCTTTTGGTAGGCGCGGTGTTCACTTATACACCGGGGGATCTCTTTGCAGGACAGATCTGTGGCTTTACAGATGTGAATATCTGGACATGGGTAATCTATGCAGTGATTTTAGGTTATTATCTGATTGCAACATTATTTCCGATTGACAAGATCATCGGACGAATTTATCCGATTTTCGGTGCGATTCTGTTATTGTCAGCGGTAGGTGTTTTTGCAGGAATTTTCATTCAGGGATATCAGCTGGATAATATTGATTTTACACATGGGTTAAAGGGGATTTTCGATATTTATCCGATTTTTAATGCAGAAGGAAATTCAGGTGTGGGAACCAAATTTATTCCGGTATTTTTTGTAACAGTTGCCTGTGGAATTACATCCGGTTTCCATTCGACGCAGTGTACGTTGATCGGAAGATCTGTAAGACATGAAAAAGAGGGAAGACTTGTATTTTACGGAATGATGATTTTAGAAGGTCTGATCGCTATGATCTGGGCGGCAGCAGCTATGGGGCTTTATAACAGCGGTTCAACAGCAGGTGCTACAGCAGCGGTTGGAGAAGTGGCTAAAGGACTTCTTGGACCGGTCGGCGGAATTATTGCAATCCTCGGTGTTATCGTGCTTCCGATCACGTCCGGTGATACCGCACTTCGTTCTTGCAGATTGATGGTGGCAGATTACCTTCACATTGACCAGAAAGAGAAGAAAAACCGTGTGCTTGTGACACTTGGTATCTTTGTACCGGTAATATTCATTCTTGTATTTGCGAAAATGAATGCCGAAGGCTTTAATATTTTGTGGAGATATTTTGCATGGAGCAATCAGACCATTGGTGTATTTGCTTTCGCGGCGATCACGGTATATCTGATGGCGAAGAAGGGGGCAAAGAAAGGCGTGTTCCTCGTGGCTCTCGTGCCGGGAAGCTTTTACCTCTTTATTATTTCTTCCTTTATATTAAGTCAGAAGATTGGCTTTGGACTTAGCATGAATGTATCTTATGCGATTGCAGGAGCGCTGACTGTGCTCTATTTCTTCGGTCTTATTGCAGCCGGGAAGAAATATGCGGCGAAGCATGAAGAAGAATAAAAAAGAGGAATAGAGAGAAGAATATAGACTCCTTTGAGAGAGGGTTATTAAATAGCTGGATCGTATCCGTTGTTTCGTAGCCCTCTCTTTTTATGTGTTTCATTTATATAATCTTTATACAATCTTAATAGGAACACGAATTTATTAATGCCTACTTAATATGGCTTAATGTAAGATTAAGAGACCATAAAGACAGGATAAAGAGGTGCGAAGATTGCGATGGATTATATAGAAAATCGATTACACAGGCATATCACTTCATTTCAAATTATTATATTAGGATTTTTCTCAGTGATACTTTTGGGAAGCTTTTTTTTAATGCTTCCGCAGGCGACACAGGATGGGATGGGGGCATCATTTTCTGATGCGCTGTTTACCGCGACGTCCGCAGTCTGTGTGACAGGGTTGGTTGTACACGATACTGCGACATACTGGTCTTTCTTCGGGCAGACGATTATCATTTTGCTGATACAGATCGGGGGCATGGGGGTTGTAACGGTGGCGGTTGCAATCGCAACAGTATCTGGACGGAAAATCAGTCTGATGCAGAGAAGTGTAATGCAGGAAGCGATATCGGCACATCAAGTTGGAGGTATTGTGCGGATGACAAAATTTATTTTAAAGACCAGCATATTGATCGAACTGATTGGTGCGGTTCTTCTGGCAAGCGTGTTTGTCAGAGATTTTGGGGTTGAAAAAGGTATCTGGTACGGAGTGTTTCATTCAATCTCTGCATTTTGTAATGCGGGTTTTGATCTTCTGGGTATAAAAGAGCAATTTTCTTCTCTTACATTATATGCTAGAGATCCAGTGGTTAATTTGGTAATTATTGGTTTGATCATTATCGGGGGGCTTGGATTTCTGACATGGGCTGACGTTCATAAAAATAAATGGCACTGGAAGAAGTACCGGATGCAGAGCAAGGTGATTTTGGTAGTGAGCGCAGTTCTGATTTTTGTGCCGTCTATTTGTTTTTACTTTTTTGAATTTTCTTCTCTGCCTGCACAAGAGAGGCTGTGGAGTTCTGTGTTTCAAGCAGTAACGCCAAGGACTGCGGGATTTAACACTGCAGATCTGACACTTCTTAGTGAAACGGGACAGATGCTGATGATCATCCTTATGTTAATCGGAGGATCGCCGGGATCGACTGCCGGGGGAATGAAGACAACAACGATAGGGGTTCTTTTTTCGTCTGCGGTTTCCGTATTTCAGAAAAACGAATCGGCACAATTGTGTGGGAGAAGGATTTCAGATGATGCAGTGAAAAATGCAGCGACAATTTTTATGCTGTATGTCACATTGTTTTTGGGCGGTGGAATGTTTATAAGTTCTATAGAAGGCATATCTCTTATGTCAGCACTTTTTGAAACGAGTTCTGCAATTGGAACCGTGGGATTGTCGCTAGGGATAACGCCATCTCTTGGTTATATTTCCAGAGGAATTTTAATCGGATTAATGTTTTTTGGAAGAGTGGGAGGTTTAACCTTGATTTTTGCAGCATTTTCAGAGAGAAATAATTATCACTGCAGGCTTCCACAGGAAAAAATAACAGTAGGTTAAGGAGATAAAGGAGAAAATATTATGATGAAATCTGTTTTATTAGTAGGTCTTGGAAGATTTGGGCGACATGTGGCTATGAAGTTAGATGAACTGCACCATCAGGTTATGGTTGTGGATAAAGAGGAATCAAGAGTGAATGCGGCGCTTCCGTATGTGATGAATGCTCAGATCGGAGACAGCACAGATGAAGATTTCATGGCATCTCTCGGAGTGCGTAATTTTGATATCTGTATTGTTGCTATCGGAGATAATTTCCAAAGTTCGCTGGAAACGACTTCACTGTTGAAAGAGCTTGGAGCTAGGAAGGTAATCTCAAGGGCAGCAAGAGATGTTCACGCAAAGTTTTTACTGAAGAATGGTGCTGATGAGGTCGTATACCCGGAGAAACAGCTGGCTGCATGGACGGCAATTCGGTATAGCGCAGATCACATCCTGGATTATATTGAATTGGACGAAGGTCATGCTATTTTCGAGATCGCAATTCCAGAGAAATGGAAAGGCAAAACAGTAGGTCAGCTGGATATTCGAAATAAACATAACATTAATATTATGGCGTTTAAACATCATGGGGATATGAATTTAAGTGTCCGCTCGAATACCTGCATTCCAGAGGACAGCACAATGCTTGTTCTTGGTTCACTCAAAGACGTTCAAAAGTGTTTTCACATTTAAGGAAAGATAACCCAGAGGAGGGAGAAATATGCAGCAGTTTGCATTGGTAAGTGCACTATTTATCTTTGGAGGGATTGGGTATCGCTTGATGACAAAGCTGGATGCTTTTGTTGAAGAAAATGAAAGACATCAGAAGGAAAAAGAGGAAGAATCTCAATAAATTATTGGAGAGGGCTTTCCTTTTTTTAGTGCGCAGTATATGATTGCATATATAAATAGAAGAAAAGGATGGATAGGATGGATGAGAAAAAATATTTGAAGCGAGCAGTACGTTTTGCTATGGCTGATATCGCTAAAAGTGTACTCCTTTTGATTGCTGCAAGTTGTATTGGGTACATCTTTGAGACATTGGGATTTGCAGAGGCCAATATTATTACGGTTTATGTACTGGCGGTTCTTATTATTTCTGTAGTAACGATAAATCGAATCTATAGTCTTATCTCGTCGGTGGTGAGTGTGCTTGTGTTTAACTTTTTATTCACATATCCGAAATTTACTCTTCATGCGTATGATCAGGGATATCCGGTAACTTTCCTAATTATGTTTACGGCGGCATTTTTGACTGGAACGCTGGCAGCGAGATTGAAGGACAGTGCCAAACAATCCGCTCAGTCAGAGTTCCGTACGAAAGTGTTGTTTGAAACGAACCAGTTACTGCAGCAGGCGAAGGACAGGGAAGGCATTGTATCCGATACAGCATATCAATTGTTAAAATTATTAAATCGAGACATTGTCTTTTATAATGAAGAAGGAGGAGCGCTTAAGAATCCGAAGTTTTATCCGGCAAATGCAGACAGTAAGCTTGCCGGATACCAAGGGGGAGAAGAAATCAAGGTAGCGCGTTGGGTATTGGAACATAACAGGCAAGCGGGAGCGACGACAAAGGTTTATCCGGATGCAAAATGTCTATATCTTGCAATTCGTGTAAATGAAGCAATATATGGAGTTATAGGGATTGCTGTGGAAGGAAAACCGCTGGATGAATTTGAACATAGTATCTTGTTGTCGATTCTGGGGGAATGTGCTTTGGCATTGGAAAATGATAAAAATGCCAGAGAGAAGGAGGAGACGGCAATTATTGCACAGAAAGAACAACTTCGCGCGAACCTTCTTCGTGCGATTTCTCATGATCTTCGTACGCCTCTTACATCTATCTCGGGGAATGCAAGCAATCTTCTGTCCAATGGAGAATCCTTTGATGGAGAAATCAAGGAACGACTGTACCAGGATATCTATGATGATTCTATGTGGCTTATTAATCTGGTGGAAAATCTTTTGTCTGTTACTAGACTGGTGGATGGGAGATTGAATCTTCATATGTCAGCAGAATTGGTGGAAGAAGTTGTTAAAGAAGCGCTAAGACATGTGAACCGACTGAAGTCTGAGCATTATATTTCAGTAGAGCACGAGGATGATCTGCTTCTGGCTAGAATGGATGCGAGACTGATTGTTCAAGTACTGATTAATCTGATAGATAATGCAATCAAATATACACAGAAGGATTCGCACATTACGGTGAAGACAAAAAGAGAGGGCACACAGGCTGTTATCAGTGTCATGGATGATGGACCGGGGATTGCGCATAAGGATCAGGTGTTTGATATGTTTTATTGTGGAACAAATAAAGTGGCTGATAGCAGGCGGAGCATGGGACTTGGTCTTTGTTTGTGTAAATCGATTGTGGAAGCGCATGGAGGAGAAATCTGTGTGAAAGATCATAAACCACGCGGATCGGTGTTTATATTTACATTACCAGTAGAGGAGGTTGACTTGCATGAATAAATTATTAATACTTGTAGTGGAGGATGATCAGTCTGTAAAAAATCTGATCACAACAACTTTGAAAACTCATGATTATCGCTACCTTGCCGCATGCAATGGAGAAATTGCTATCTTAGATGCATCGTCCCACAATCCGGATATTGTTTTGCTGGATCTGGGACTTCCGGATATGGATGGTGTGCAGGTAATCCGTAAAATCCGCACATGGTCCAATATGCCTATTATCGTAATCAGTGCCAGAAGCGAAGATCGAGATAAGATTGAAGCATTAGATGCAGGAGCCGATGACTATTTAACCAAGCCATTTTCAGTTGAAGAGCTTTTGGCAAGGCTTAGAGTTACTCAAAGAAGACTCTTAATGATGAAAAACGAGTCGCAGGATGGAGTTTCTGTCTTCGTAAATGGAGCGCTTAAGATTGACTATGCAGCAGGATGTGCGTTTTTGGAGGAAGAGGAACTGCATCTGACACCGATAGAATATAAACTTTTGTGCCTGCTTTCGCGAAATGTAGGAAAAGTGCTGACACATACGTTTATTACACAAAATATATGGGGGAGCAGTTGGGAAAATGATGTGGCATCTCTAAGGGTTTTTATGGCTACTTTGCGAAAAAAGATAGAAAAAGGAGAGGATTCGCCGCAATATATCCAGACGCATATAGGTGTAGGATATAGGATGATTAAGGTGGAATAAAAAGAGTTGGAAAATATTGCTGCAACGATCAGAATAATCTGAAAGGAAGCAGCAATATTTTTTGCTTTTTTCTATTGACAAGCCGGAAAAGTTTGTGCTATAGTAAAAAATGCACTATTGTGGAAAGTTATGCCATAAAATTGCGTAAAAATCAGCTGAAAACGCAGTTTTCGCTGGATTTCCAAGAGTTTTCAGGGTGATTGTAAAGCCCACAAAAAAATAAATGAGGAGTGAAACGTCAATATGGAGAAAAACAGAATTCGTCCTATCAAAAGCGGAAGAAGTTCACGCATGAGCTATTCCAGACAAAAAGAAGTTCTTCAAATGCCTAATTTGATCGAAGTCCAGAAGGATTCTTATCAGTGGTTCCTGGATGAGGGATTAAAAGAAGTATTCGAAGATATTTCACCGATCGCAGATTACAGCGGTCATTTGAGTTTGGAATTTGTTGATTTTACCTTGTGCGAGGACGACGTCAAGTACACCATCGAAGAGTGTAAAGAGCGTGATGCAACTTATGCGGCACCGTTAAAAGTGAGAGTAAGACTCCACAACAAGGAAACCGATGAGATTAATGAGCATGAGATCTTTATGGGAGATCTTCCGTTAATGACCAGTACGGGAACGTTTGTGATCAACGGAGCAGAACGTGTTATTGTCAGCCAGTTGGTTCGTTCACCGGGCATTTATTATGCGATTGCACACGATAAATTAGGAAAGAAGTTATATTCTTCTACTGTAATCCCTAACCGTGGCGCGTGGCTGGAATATGAGACAGACTCCAATGACGTTTTCTACGTGCGCGTAGATAGAACAAGAAAGGTGCCGATCACTGTGCTTATTCGTGCACTTGGTATTGGTACAAATCCGGAGATTGTAGAACTCTTTGGTGAAGAGCCGAAGATTCTCGCAAGCTTTGAGAAGGATGCTGCTACAAACTATCAGGAAGGTCTCTTAGAATTATATAAGAAGATTCGTCCGGGTGAGCCGTTAGCGGTAGACAGTGCTGAGAGTCTGATCACAAGCATGTTCTTTGATCCAAGACGTTATGACCTGGCGAAAGTAGGCCGTTACAAATTTAATAAGAAGCTTGCTCTGAAAAACCGTATTACAGGACAGGTTCTTGCTGAGGATGTTGCAAGTGCGATTACCGGAGAAGTAATTGCAGAGGCAGGCACAAAGATCACAAGAGAGATTGCAGAAACAATCCAGAATGCAGCAGTTCCGTATGTGTGGATCGATAAACCGGAAGAGGAGAGAAGTATCAAGGTTCTTTCTAGTATGATGGTAGATCTTGATGCGATCGTAGATATTGATCCAAAAGAAGTTGGCGTAACAGAACTTGTATACTATCCGGTGCTTGCGGGATTATTAGAAGAAACCGCAGGTGATATTGACGAATTAAAGGATGCAATTAAGAGAGATATCCACGACCTCATTCCAAAACACATCACAAAAGAAGATATCCTTGCATCTATCAACTATAATATGCATCTTGAATATGGAATCGGAACAGACGATGATATTGACCATCTCGGAAACAGACGTATCCGTGCGGTTGGTGAGCTTTTGCAGAACCAGTACAGAATCGGTCTGTCCAGATTAGAGCGTGTAGTGCGTGAGAGAATGACCACACAGGATCTGGAAGGAATTTCTCCACAGTCTCTGATTAATATTAAACCGGTAACAGCGGCGGTAAAAGAATTCTTTGGTTCTTCCCAGCTGTCACAGTTCATGGATCAGAACAACCCGCTCGGTGAGCTGACACATAAGAGACGTCTGTCCGCTCTTGGTCCTGGTGGTCTGTCCAGAGATCGTGCAGGATTCGAGGTTCGAGACGTACACTATTCTCACTACGGAAGAATGTGTCCGATTGAGACTCCTGAAGGACCGAACATTGGTCTTATCAACTCACTTGCATGTTATGCGAGAATTAATCAATATGGATTTGTGGAAGCACCATATCGTAAAATTAACCATGATGATCCACAGAATCCGGTTGTTACAGACGAAGTTGTATATATGACAGCTGACGAGGAAGATAATTATCATGTGGCACAGGCGAACGAACCTCTGGATGCAGAAGGACATTTTGTTCATAAGAATGTATCCGGTCGTTACCGCGAGGAGACACAGGAATATGAGAGAAAAGTCTTCGATTACATGGACGTATCTCCTAAGATGGTGTTCTCTGTTGCTACAGCGCTTATCCCATTCCTTGAGAACGATGATGCTAACCGTGCGCTGATGGGATCAAACATGCAGCGTCAGGCAGTTCCGCTTCTTATGACAGAGGCTCCGGTTGTCGGAACAGGTATGGAAGAAAAGTCTGCAGTTGACTCCGGTGTATGTGTTGTCGCAGAAGAAGGCGGTGTTGTAGAGCGCTCTGCGTCTACAGAGATCGTTATCCGTCAGGATGATGGAAAGCTTAGAACTTATAAGCTGACAAAATTCCTTCGAAGCAACCAGAGTAACTGCTATAACCAGAGACCGATCGTATTCAAGGGTGACCGTATTGAGGCCGGTGATGTAATCGCTGATGGTCCGTCTACTTCTAACGGTGAGATGGCGCTTGGTAAAAACCCACTGATCGGATTTATGACATGGGAAGGTTACAACTACGAGGATGCTGTCCTTTTAAGTGAAAGACTTGTACAGGATGATGTATATACATCTGTTCATATTGAAGAATACGAGGCAGAAGCCCGTGATACTAAGCTCGGACCAGAAGAGATCACTCGTGATATTCCGGGTGTCGGTGATGAGGCTCTCAAAGATCTTGATGAGAGGGGAATCATCCGTATCGGTGCAGAAGTCCGCGCCGGTGATATTCTGGTAGGTAAAGTAACTCCGAAGGGAGAGACAGAGCTTACAGCAGAGGAACGACTTCTCCGCGCAATCTTCGGAGAGAAAGCCCGCGAAGTAAGAGATACTTCTCTGAAAGTACCTCATGGTGAATATGGTATTGTTGTAGATGCGAAAGTATTTACAAGAGAAAACGGAGATGAGTTATCACCGGGTGTTAACCAGTCTGTCCGCATTTACATTGCTCAGAAGAGAAAAATCTCTGTTGGTGATAAAATGGCCGGACGTCATGGTAACAAGGGTGTCGTTTCCCGTGTGCTTCCGGTAGAAGATATGCCGTTCCTGCCAAATGGCCGTCCGCTTGATATCGTGCTGAACCCACTTGGTGTACCATCACGTATGAATATCGGACAGGTGCTTGAGATTCACTTGTCTCTGGCAGCAAAAGCGTTAGGCTTTAACATTGCTACTCCGGTATTTGATGGTGCAAACGAGAATGACATCATGGATACATTGGATCTGGCAAATGATTATGTAAATTTAAGCTGGGAAGAGTTTGAAGAGAAACATAAAGCAGAACTTCTCCCAGAGGTTATGGATTATCTGTATGAGAATAGAGATCACAGAAAATTGTGGAAGGGTGTTCCGCTTTCCAGAGATGGTAAGGTTCGTCTCCGTGACGGAAGAACGGGAGAATTCTTCGACAGCCCGGTAACCATCGGTCACATGCACTATCTGAAGCTGCATCACCTGGTTGATGATAAGATCCATGCTCGTTCTACAGGTCCTTACTCACTGGTTACACAGCAGCCGTTAGGTGGTAAGGCACAGTTCGGTGGACAGCGTTTCGGAGAGATGGAGGTTTGGGCACTGGAGGCGTATGGTGCATCTTACACTCTTCAGGAGATCTTAACTGTCAAATCCGATGACGTGATCGGACGTGTGAAGACTTACGAGGCGATCATCAAAGGTGAGAATATTCCAGAACCTGGTATTCCGGAATCCTTCAAGGTACTCTTGAAAGAGCTGCAGTCTCTTGGTCTGGATGTTCGTGTGCTTCGTGAAGATAACACAGAAGTGGAGATCATGGAGACTGTTGATATGGGTGAAACAGATTTCCGTTCACTGATCGAAGGAGACAGAAAGTACCGTCAGGAAGAAAATCTCGGTGCTCAGGGCTACACAGAGCAGGAATTCGAAGGAGAAGAGCTTGTGGATGTGGAAGAAGAGCCGGAAGAAGATGATTTCGCGATTGAATTTGAAGAAACTGATGATTTCGCATATGACGATGATAATGAATAGAAAGGGGTGCCAGTATGCCAGAAAATAATAAAGAACAAACTTTTCAGCCAATGACTTTTGATGCAATCAAAATCGGTTTGGCATCACCTGAGAAGATTCTGGAATGGTCAAGAGGAGAGGTTACAAAGCCTGAGACCATTAACTATAGAACTTTAAAACCGGAGAAAGATGGTCTTTTCTGTGAGAAGATCTTCGGACCAAGCAAAGACTGGGAATGTCACTGTGGAAAATACAAAAAGATCCGCTATAAAGGCGTAGTCTGCGACCGTTGTGGAGTAGAAGTTACAAAAGCAAGTGTTCGTCGTGAACGTATGGGTCACATTGCGCTGGCTGCACCGGTATCTCATATCTGGTATTTTAAAGGAATTCCAAGCCGTATGGGACTGATCCTTGATCTGTCCCCGCGAACTTTGGAAAAGGTTCTCTATTTTGCTTCTTATATTGTGCTTGATAAAGGAGAAACTGATCTTCAGTACAAGCAGGTACTTTCTGAACAGGAGTATCAGGAAGCAAGAGAAAAATGGGGAAGCGCTTTCCGTGTAGGCATGGGAGCAGAGTCCATTCAGGAATTGTTACAGGCTATTGATCTGGAAAAAGAATACAAAGAACTGACAGAAGGATTGCAGGGAGCAACCGGACAGAAGCGTGCAAGAATCGTGAAACGTCTGGAAGTTGTGGAAGCATTCCGCGAATCCGGAAATAAACCGGAATGGATGATCATGAATAACATCCCGGTAATTCCGCCGGATCTTCGTCCGATGGTTCAGTTAGATGGTGGACGTTTTGCCACATCTGACCTGAACGATCTTTACAGAAGAATCATTAACAGAAATAACCGTCTGAAACGTCTGCTTGAACTTGGCGCTCCGGACATTATTGTAAGAAACGAAAAGAGAATGCTTCAGGAAGCGGTTGACGCGCTGATCGACAACGGACGCCGCGGCCGTCCGGTAACAGGACCTGGTAACAGAGCGCTTAAGTCTCTGTCAGATATGCTGAAAGGTAAATCCGGACGTTTCCGTCAGAACCTTCTTGGTAAGCGTGTAGACTACTCTGGACGTTCCGTTATCGTAGTAGGACCGGAACTTAAGATTTACCAGTGCGGTCTGCCAAAAGAAATGGCAATTGAACTGTTTAAGCCTTTCGTTATGAAGGAGCTTGTTCAGAAGGGTATTGCGCAGAATATTAAAAATGCGAAAAAGATGGTAGAGAGACTGAGACCGGAAGTGTGGGATGTTCTGGAAGAAGTTATTAAAGAGCATCCGGTTATGTTAAACCGTGCCCCTACACTTCACAGACTTGGTATTCAGGCCTTTGAGCCAATCCTTGTAGAAGGTAAGGCGATCAAGCTTCATCCGTTGGTATGTACAGCTTATAACGCTGACTTTGACGGAGACCAGATGGCTGTCCATCTTCCATTATCTGTGGAAGCTCAGGCAGAGTGTAGATTCCTTCTGCTCTCTCCGAACAACCTGTTGAAACCATCTGATGGTGGTCCGGTTGCAGTTCCTTCTCAGGATATGGTACTTGGTATTTACTATCTGACACAGGAAAGACCTGGAGCTCTTGGTGAAGGTAAGGCATTCAAGAGTGTAAATGAAGCGATTCTTGCCTATGAGAATGGAGCGGTTACACTTCACTCACGCATCAAAGTACGTGTGTCTAAGACAATGGCAGACGGAAGCGTGAAGACAGGAACGATCGAATCCACACTGGGAAGATTTATCTTCAATGAGATCATTCCGCAGGATCTTGGCTTTGTAGATCGTGAAGTAGAAGGACAGGAACTCTTACTGGAAGTAGATTTCCACGTAGGTAAGAAACAGTTAAAACAGATCCTTGAAAAAGTTATTAATACACACGGCTCAACTGCAACTGCAGAGGTACTCGATGCGGTAAAAGCAATCGGTTACAAGTATTCTACAAGAGCAGCCATGACCGTATCTATTTCTGATATGACAGTGCCGCCGCAGAAACCGGAAATGATCGAAAAGGCACAGGATACAGTTGATAAGATCACAAAGAACTTTAAACGTGGTCTGATCACAGAAGAAGAGCGTTACAAAGAAGTTGTAGAGACATGGAAAGCAACTGACGATGCTCTTACAGAGGCGCTGCTTACTGGTCTTGATAAATACAACAACATCTTTATGATGGCAGATTCCGGTGCCCGTGGTTCTGACAAACAGATTAAACAGCTTGCAGGTATGCGTGGATTGATGGCTGATACAACAGGTCGTACAATCGAGTTGCCAATCAAGTCTAACTTCCGTGAAGGTCTGGACGTATTGGAGTATTTCATGTCTGCCCATGGAGCTCGTAAAGGTCTGTCCGATACAGCTCTTCGTACTGCTGACTCAGGATACCTTACAAGACGTCTGGTTGACGTATCTCAGGAGCTTATTATCCATGAAGTTGACTGTACACCGAAGGATGGAGAAATTCCGGGAATGTACGTCAAAGCATTTATGGATGGAAATGAAGAAATTGAGAGCTTGCAGGAGCGTATTACAGGACGTTATCTCTGTGAAAATATTGTAGATAAAGATGGAAATGTGCTTGTAAAAGCAAATCATATGGTTACACCAAAGCGTGCAGAGCTGATCATGAAGAAGGGTGTAGATGAGAACGGTGAAACTCTTACAAAGATTAAGATCCGTACAATTCTTACCTGTCGTTCACACAGTGGAATCTGTGCAAAATGTTATGGCGCGAACATGGCAACAGGTGAGCCGGTTCAGGTTGGTGAGGCTGTCGGTATCATTGCTGCTCAGTCTATCGGAGAACCTGGTACACAGCTTACAATGCGTACGTTCCATACCGGTGGTGTTGCCGGTGATGATATCACACAGGGTCTTCCTCGTGTCGAGGAGCTTTTCGAGGCAAGAAAGCCGAAGGGACTTGCGATCATCACAGAATTTGCCGGAACAGCAAATATCAATGATACAAAGAAAAAACGTGAGATTATCGTCACAAACGATGAAACAGGTGAGTCAAAAGCATACCTTATTCCTTACGGATCACGTATTAAGATTCAGGATGGAGCAAAACTGGATGCCGGTGACGAACTTACAGAAGGTAGCGTAAATCCGCATGATATTTTGAAAATCAAAGGTCTTCGTGCGGTTCAGGATTATATGCTTCAGGAAGTGCAGCGTGTATATCGTCTTCAGGGTGTTGAAATCAACGATAAGCATATCGAGGTAATTGTGCGTCAGATGCTTAAGAAGGTACGCATTGAAGAAGCGGGAGACACAGAATTCCTTCCGGGAACCAATGTAGATATTCTTGAATTTGAAGATGTAAACAAAGCTCTGGAAGAAGAAGGAAAAGAGCCTGCAACAGGCGAGCAGATCATGCTTGGTATTACAAAGGCATCACTTGCTACCAACTCCTTCCTGTCAGCAGCGTCCTTCCAGGAGACTACAAAAGTTCTGACAGAAGCAGCAATCAAAGGTAAGATCGACCCATTGGTAGGTCTGAAAGAAAATGTTATCATCGGTAAACATATTCCGGCTGGTACGGGTATGAACAAATACCGTGATATCCGTTTGGATTCTAATGCAGTCAAAGCAGAAGAAGCAGAACTTCCGGAAGAAATGGAAGAAGAAACCGTAAAACAGGCAGGTACACTGGAGCTTATTAGTGAAGCAGAGGCAGAAGAAGTACTTGTAGAGGAATAAGTCGAAAACGGCTGTTCGGTTTAGATAATATAGGAATAATAGAAAGTGGGATATATGATAGATATATCTCACTTTTTCTTTGGAAATATTGACAGATTGCATAAAGAAGACTATAATCAAAAGATAGTGCAAGGGAAAATGCACAATACATAATAAAGTAAATGCACAATACAATTAGGAGGGAATGCTACTATGATGGATGCAGGAAAATTAGGCAGAATTTTAAAATCAATGGAAGAGCATGATGTGCCACAGCTCATTATCTCTGACCCACTGGCGATTTATTACCTTGTTGGAAAGAAAATCGCTCCAGGTGAGAGAATGTTAGCATTATTACTTAACGTAAATGGAAATCACAAAATGGTGATCAACGAATTATTCCCACAGGATGAAGATCTTGGAGTAGAACTTGTATGGTATAACGATATCCAGGACGGCGTTGAGATCTTAAGCCAGTTCATCGAGAAAGACAAAACAGTTGGTATCGATAAGACATGGCCATCCAGATTCTTAATCAGACTTCAGGAATTAGGAGCTGGAAGCAAATTTGTAAATGGTTCTCCAATCGTTGACTATGTAAGAATGATCAAAGATGAGCATGAACAGGAGTTAATGAGAAAGGCTTCTTTAGAGAATGACAAGATCATGGAGCAGCTTATCCCTATGGTTGTAAAAGGATATACAGAGCTTGAACTGAATGCAATCGTTCGCGATATGTATAAGAAGGCAGGACACTCTGACGTATCTTTCGATCCAATCACAGGTTATGGAAGATCAGGAGCTGACCCACACCACGTAACAGACAATACAAAAGGAAAACGTGGAGATTCTGTAGTGCTTGATATCGGTGGTATTCTTGATAACTACTGTTCAGATATGACAAGAACTGTATTTATCGGTGAAGTATCTGATAGAGCAAGAGAAGTATATGAAGTAGTAAAAGAAGCTCAGGCAAGAGGTCTTGCAGCAGCAAAACCAGGCAACAGAATGTGTGATGTTGACTTAGCATGCAGAAACTACATTGAAGAAAAAGGATTTGGAAAATATTTCACACACAGAACAGGTCACTCTATTGGTATGGAAGACCATGAGTTCGGTGATGTATCTTCTATCAACGAGGATATCATTCAGGTAGGACAGTGCTTCTCTGTTGAGCCGGGTATCTATCTCCCAGACGAAGAGATCGGTGTTCGTATCGAAGACCTCGTAATCATCACAGAAGATGGATGTGAAGTTCTGAACCACTTCACAAAAGATCTGATCGTAGTTCCGGAAGAATAAGAACAAAGAACAGATATAAAACAGCAAAAAAAGGAGTTCTCGAAAGAGCAATGTCATTAAGTTAAGATGACGATTTAAGATCTCTATACCAGAGATGGTATAGAGGTCTTTTTTTCTAATTTTTTCAAAAAGTGTTGACATAAGGTTGAACATATGTGGCAGCTCTCGCTACTGAATAATTGATGAGGTAGCGAGAGCTGCCCTTGTAATTAAGAAAATCTTGATTGCAAGGAGGACATATATGAAACCAAAACAAATCAAAAAATTTTTACTTTCTGAAATTGAACTACTTTCTAATAACCTAACGGATTACATTAGGAATCCTGGGCGTGATTTCTCAAGAAATCGCAAGCTTCCATTTTCCACTATCATTAAAAGCATCATTGGAATGGGAAGCAAAAGTCTCACAAATGAGCTTATTGATTCCTTTAATACATCAGATTTACCATCTGCATCCGCCTTCGTTCAACAACGGCAAAAAATAAAACCCGAAGCTTTCAAGGCTATTTTTGATGGATTTACATTCAGGATTTTGAAAAGAACAAAGGAGAACATGGCGGTTCTTGCTGTGGATGGAACGGATATACAAATAGCAACAAATCCTGATGATAGAACATCTTATCATTCTGGAACTAATGGGCAAAAGCCCTATAATCTTCTCCATCTAAATGCCCTTTATGATTTAGAAAAACGTTTGTATACGGATGTTGTGATTCAAGGGAAAATGAATACAAATGAACACGCTGCTTTACAGGAGATGGTCGATCGTTCAAATATTTCAAAAGCACTTTTAATAGCCGATAGAGGATATGAGTCCTACAATAACATGGCACATATACAAGAAAAAGGTTGGTTTTTTCTAATCCGTATCAGAGATGGGACAAACGGAATGAAGAATGGTTTTGAGCTTCCAGATAAAGAAGAGTTTGATGTTGACATATCTTTAAAATTAACACGAAAGCAGACAAATGAAGCGAAAGAACTTTTGCAAAAGATAAAAATCACTATAAATTTATTCCGCACAGTACACCGTTTGATTTTCTCTCGAACAAACTCCGAAAAAATGACCCTATACAATTCTACAAACTAAATTTTAGAATTGTACGCTTTAAAATCACGGAAGATACTTATGAGACTGTTCTTACAAATTTAAGTAGAATTGAATATCCTGCGAAAACTATAAAAGATTTATATGCAAGAAGATGGGGGGGGGTGAAACATCTTTTCGGAATCTCAAATATACAGTGGGAATGTTAAATTTTCATTCAAAAAAGGTGATGTGTATCAAACAAGAAATTTATGCACATTTAATTATGTATAACTTTGCAGAAATGATTACCTCGCACGTAGTCATTGAGAAAAAACAAAGAAAACATACATATAAAGCAAACTTTTCAGTTGCAGTACATATGTGCAGAAAATTTTATCATGGAGAAACAACATCACCCGATTTAGAAACCATAATTGCAAGAAATCTTGTGCCAATAAGACCAGGTAGGCACAGAGAACGCAATCTAACCGCAAAAATATTTCATGGTTTCTTATACAGAGTAGCATAAAATTGCTTAATTGAATATTTGTTTTTTAGACAGATGAAAATCTGTCTAATTGCTGTGCTTTGAAATAGAAAAACAGAGATAGCAGAATTCAATTCTACCATCTCTGTTACAAAGAACCATTCAATTCAATGTTTTAACTTAATGACATTGCTCGAAAGAGAACTCTTTTTTGATTAAGTGAAAGAAATTATTATTGTGTCTTAAGAATCTCGCGCATAATGCGCTCGGCTGATTCGGTAACTTTATCGGCATGATCAGATACGCCGGGCGCAGCATTTTTCATAGCATATCCGGTTCCGGCGAGCTCAAGCATTTCAAGATCATTATATTGGTCTCCAAAGGCAATTCCATCAGATGCTGACAGATGGAGATGGGCAAGAAGGTTCGAAAGAGCCTGCCCCTTATTTGCATTTGGCGCTATGAAATCCACCCATATATTTCCGGAAGTTACAACTTTGATCTCAGAGCGAAATTGATTCTTAAAGAAAGGAAGAAGTTTATCCGGGGTATGAAAATCGCACATGGCAATTTTTAAAAATGGTTTTTGGATTTGCTTCAGATCATCAACGACGACCATATCGTATTTGATTGTATTCAATATGTGAGAAATAAAATGCTCGTCTTTTGAATCTGTGTAGCAGTGATCTTCGCAGGATACGAGACAATTGCAGGAATCATATTGCCGTGAAGCCTCAATGATTCGAAGACCGAGGTCTCTGTCGATCACACCGCGGGAAATGATTTCGTGATTATGAATACATAAGGAACCATTTTCCGCAATGTAAGATATATCATTTTGTACAGGTTCAAACATACGGTACATATTATAGTATTGACGTCCGCTGGCGGCTATAAAATGTATACCGCGCGATTTCAATGCGCGGATCAAATCGAAGATCTCTTCGGGAAGCTGCTGAGCACCGTTGTGCAGTAAAGTCCCGTCGAGGTCGCTGGCTATATATTTGATCATATCAAACGCTCCTTTTTAAACATGTATTGCTTATTCAATCTTTACCCATTATAATATAAAAAGAATACGAATGGAAGATGAGGTTTAATAATATGAAAATAGGAATAGGAAATGATCATGCAGCAGTAGAAATGAAGAATGAGGTTGTTGAATATCTGAAAGAAAAGGGCTGTGAAGTTGTGAACTACGGAACAGACACCCATGAAAGCTGTAACTATCCGGAGTTTGGTGAAAAAGTCGGACGTGCAGTTGTGGCAGGAGAAGTTGACCTTGGAATACTAATCTGCGGAACAGGCGTCGGTATTTCCCTTGCGGCTAATAAGGTAAAAGGAGTAAGAGCAGTTGTGTGCTCTGAGCCATATTCAGCAAAATTATCCAGACAGCATAACAATACAAATGTGCTTGCTTTTGGAGCGAGAGTGATCGGAATTGAGATGGCAAAGATGATCATCGATGAGTGGTTGGACGCAGAATTTATGGGAGGAAGACATCAGACTCGTGTAGATATGATCATGGCAATCGAAGAAAAATAAGGATGTAAGATAGGTGGAGGACGTAAGCTGTGTCAGACAGATTAGAGTTTCAGGAGAAATTACAGAAAGTTTTAGAACTTGCGAAGTCAGGGGGACAGAAGATTACGCGGGAAGAAGTGGAAAACTACTTTGAGGAAGATTGTTTGAGCAAGGAGCAGTTACAGCTTGTCTGTGAATACTTGCTTTCACAAAAGGTAGCAGTCAGTGGATTTGAGAAAAATAACACTGCAGTACAAGGAGGAGAAGCAGAGCGGGAGCCTGCGGAACTTCCTCCCCTTAGCGAAGAAGAGCAGAAGTATGTAGAGTCGTATCTCATGGAACTTAAAGAAATGAGAGAGGACGGCGAGGCAGAACTGCGAATGGCATCACTTTTCCCGAAAGTCGTTGAAGAGGCAAGGAAGCTGAATCATCCCCAGGTCTTTATCGGTGATGTGATCCAGGAAGGAAATGTAAGTCTTATGCAGGCGCTGTCTGAAATGCCCGAGGCGCAGGATGCTTTGGTGATGGAAGAAGTGCGGGCGGGGATGTTGGCGCTCATTGAAGAACAGACAGAGATGAAGCGTCAGGATAAACGAATGGTAGAGCAAGTATCTGAATTGGATGAGGCAATTCGTTCTATGACGGAAGAATTGGGAAGAAAAGTGGCTGTCGATGAGCTGGCGGAACGTCTTGGAATCGGGGAAGAACAGATTGCCGAGATTTTGAAGCTGGCCGGAGAAGACGTAGATAATTAAAAGAAGTAATGAATTATAAAAAGAGGATGTGAAAAAACTCGATTGAGTTTTTTCGCATCCCTCTTTTTGCTTTTGTTGTGTATAAATTGCTAGAATTCTACGCTGAAAAGGCGCACTTCCCCTACCCCATAGAGATTCTCTTTTGGAATCTATGCGGCAGTTCTATTTCTCATCTTTTTGTTCTGATATTTATATAGATTATGTCCTATTGCCACAAGTAAAACTTCTAGTTTAACTGAATTAATACCTCTTCGGACAATTCTCTTGTACCAACGATCGTTTTTCATGATTCCGAAAGTGCCTTCTGCTTGTATCGAACGGTTCATTCGTAACAGCGCACCATGAATACTTTCTAAGTTTTCGATGACTTCCTGATGCATTGCAGTGAGTTTCTGATTGATCCGAACAGTTCGATTTTTATCTGTTTTCTTACATTTCTCTGCATATGGACATCCACTGCAATCTTCGCATTCATACAGTTCTTCTTTGCGTCCGTATTGATTTCCCCTCACACTTCTTCTGTATAAAAGGTGAAATGCTTTATCGTTAGGACATCTCATGATACCTTGTTCATCAATTCTAAAATTAACTGCACGAAATGGATCTTCATGATACTTTCGATCCTTGGTTTCCTTTTTAAACATTGGAAACTTCATATACTTTTCAATTCCGTTCTGTTCACAAAAAATATAGTTGTTAAATGATCCATATCCAGCATCTGCCACAGGATACTTGGGATAGAAGCCATAAGTTTGTTTGAAGTACTCCATCAAAGGAATGAAACAGTCCATATCTGAACGATAATGGTTCACATCAACAACTGCGATATATTCATCTGCTACACCAATCTGTACATTGTATGCTGGCAGAAGCTGATCATTGCCCATGTAATCCGTTTTGATGCGCATGAAGGTAGCTGATTTATCTGTTTTAGAGTAGCTGTTACGATCAGAACCACAAATGTCAATTCTTTCTATGTATTCCTGAAGTTTCTGACAGAAATCAGTCAAATGTTCATAATGACGCTGCTCTTTGGATTTTCTCTTTCTGCTTCCGTAAACAAATGTACTTATATCTAGATCCCATAAAAGCACTAGATGATCAATGATTTCATTCAGATAATCTGGTACATACTCAGAATTAGTTGAAATCTGTACTCCACTCCACGCGATTTCTGTGTTGATTTCCTCAATTTCCGTAGTGATTTTTTCATAAAGCTTGTAACGGAACTTTTCGGTAGCCTTCTTCCCAACCCAGGTATATTTGTTGGCATTTGCTTCAAACTTGGAACCATCGATGTAGATGTGTTGCAAATCCACATGCTCCTCATTGAAGATAGCTTGATTGATGTCGTTAAAAATGTTTTCAATCTTATCCTGAAGAACTTCGTTGATGAAATATCCAAAGGTTCGGTATGATGGAGTCTGGTGATCCATGAGATACATGAATCTGATATTAACTTTGCAGTTGTCTTCCAGTTCTCTCAGGGAGCAGTAGCCGCTGGTCATAAATCCAAAAAGTACTGTTTTTAACATGTTGACTGGATTATATCTGAGTCGTCCAGTTGTATACTCCGGAATATCTGTCAGATACTTATTTAAATCGATTCCTCCCATCAATCTGTCAAATGTTAAAACAGGATCCAGCAGATTCAAACAATCTGAAAGAAACAGTGGTAAATATCCTTGTTTTGGATTATTATAATTTATAGTTGAAATTTTCATTGCAAGTTAATTTTAACATAAAAGAGGACCTTTCGTTCATTTTGAACGAAAAGTCCTCTTTTTCCGTAGAGACTGTTATTTCACAGCCCTTTTTTTATAATTCTGCGAAATGCAATGGTTGGCCACTATTAATTCGCTTTACATGCTTCGATAGCATCGCGGATTAATTTGGCAAATGCATCGACTTTAAAAGCGGTACGGGTTGTAAAAAGCCCGTCAATATCCGGCTGCGTAATCAGAGCGTTAGAATTGTCAGGATTTACGCTTCCACCGTACAACGCAGGAATCTGCCGGCCTTCTTCACCAAATAATTCGACTAAACAGTCTTTGATTACTTTGTGCATTTCTTCTGCATAATCAACAGGGGCTGGTGTGCCGTTCACTCCGATAGACCAAACGGGCTCGTAAGCAATCCACACACGATCAATTTGCTCTTTTTTGACGCCGTGGAGACCAACTTTTAATTGGCTGCGCAGTACCTCTGCGCTGATACCGAATTCTTTTTCTTGTGCGGTTTCTCCGACACATAAAAGAGTAGTAAAACCAGATGCTAAAGCTTTCTTCACTTTTTTATTCTCGGTGTAATCGTCTTCTCCAAATCCGTGTCTTCTCTCAGAGTGACCAATCATAACAAGATCAAGTCCCAGTTCTTGTAACATCAATGGGGAGATTTCTCCGGTAAATTGTCCTTCATCTTCCCAGCACATATTTTGTGCGCCCAGCATAAAAGAATTGCGAACACTAGAATGGCTTGCGCTTTCAAGAGAAGTGTAGGAAGGAATGAAGAAAAATTGTACTTCATTTCGGTCAATATCTTCTGTAGCTGTTGTAATTGCCTGAAGGTATTCTTCCGTATCTTTAATGTTTTTGTACATTTTAAAATTACTTCCAAAATACAGTTTTTTGTTCATAAATGCCTCCTTAAATTTACGATTTTTGATTTTTCTATTATATCTCTTAAGCATGAAAAACGCAACTTTTCAATGTAAAAAAATAACGAAATAAAAGAAACGAAAGGAAACGAAAAAAATATGAGAAAAATTTAGTCTATACTGCACAAATATACAGTGGTTTAAGTATATAAATGTACTGAAATTACAAAATGATATTGAAAATGAAAGAAAAAGAGAATAAAATAATATCTAGAAGAAAAGAAAAACAAAAATAAATAAAATAATAACGAAATTAAACGAAAGAGAAAGGGAGAGAAAAAATGAGTGAAAAATTCAGACCAGTAACAGCTATCACAATGGGAGATCCTGCCGGAATCGGACCGGAGATTGTAGTGGGGACGATGCTGTCAGAAGAGATTCATGAGTGCTGTAAGCCGTTTGTAATCGGAAGCAAAGCAATCATGGAGAGAGCGGCAAAGGTACTTGGCAAAGAGTTGAAATACCATTTGATTTCTGATCCATCAGAAGCAAAATATGAATTTGGAACTGTGGATATTTTAGAAACCGGTGATTATGATACGGATTCTATCGAATGGGGAAAAGAGCAGGCGCTTGCAGGTCAGATGGCAATTGACTGGATTATGAAATCAATCGAGCTTGGAATGGCTAAGAAAATTGATGCAGTGTCTACTTCTCCGATTCATAAAGGCGCAATTAAGCTGGTTGGTATTAAGGAGCCGGGACACACAGAGATATATCAGCACCAGACAAATTCACCATATGCATTAACGATGTTCTCTTGCCATAAATTAAGAGTCTTCTTTGTAAGCCGCCATATGTCATTGGTAGATGCTTGCCACTATGCGTCAAAAGAAGTTATTCTTGAGAATGTAATCAATATAGATAAAGAGCTTCGTAAAGTAGGAATTGAAAATCCATTGATTGCTGTAGCTGGGTTGAACCCACATAACGGAGATAACGGACTCTTTGGAACAGAGGAGCTTACCGATATCGGACCGGCAGTAGAAGCGGCGAAAGAACTTGGAATCAATGCAGTAGGTCCATGCCCGGCGGATTCTGTATTTAATATTGGAAAGTCTGGTAAATATGATGCAATCCTTTCCCTTTATCATGACCAGGGGCATATCGCATGTAAGACATTGGATTTTGAAAAGTCTGTTACATTGACATTCGGTCTTCCGTTTATCAGGAGTTCTGTAGACCATGGAACTGCATTTGATATTGCAGGTAAAGGAATTGCAGGGTGTGTCAGCCTGATCGAATCTACAAAAGTTGTTGCAGAATATGCAGCAAAGCAACACGAAAGAGAAGCGTAAGAAAGCGAGGAATAGTAATTATGCCACTTATAGGAACCGTAGCGGATGATCTTACAGGAGCCACAACAACAGGCGTATTACTCGCAAGAAGTAAAGCAAGAACAGCCGTATTTTTTAATGTAGAAGCAGCTTCAAAAGCAGACGGCGTGGATGAACTGGATGCAATTATCATTAGCAGCAACAGTCGTCCGCTTCCGGCGAATGAAGCGTATGAGAAAGTAAAAGATGCAACCATTGCTTTGAAAAACATGGGAGTAAAATATTTTCAGAAGCGTACAGATACTACCATGCGTGGCGGTATCGGTGTGGAGATTGATGCTATGTTGGATCAACTCAGCGAAGATACGGTAGCTGTAGTAGTTCCGGCAATGCCGCAGTCCAGAAGGATTCTTGTTGGAGGTTTTTCTGTGATTGACGGAGTTGCATTGATTAATACACCGGTAGCACAAGATGTACGAACACCGGTGAAAGAAAACTACATACCAAGACTTTTGGAAGGACAGACAAGAAGAAAAGTTGGACTTGTAACTTTAGATAAAGTTCTGGCAGGTGATCAGGTGATCAAGACAGCTCTTGCTAAACAGAGAGAGGTAGGGTGTCAGGTTATTGTTGTAGATGCAATCACTTTAGAAGATGTGGAAAATATTGCACAGGCATGTATTGCGCTTAACTGGGACGTTGTCACTGTAGATCCGGGTCCGTTTACTTCAAAAATGGCGTATCACAGAAGTTTGATCGGAATAGAAGAACCCAATCTTCCACCGGAAGCGGCTGAGAATGGCAAGACAGTTCTTATCGCGGCGGGAAGTGCAACGCCGGTAACAAAGAAACAAATGGAAGTGCTTTGCGAAGATCCACGTCATATACGAATCAGTGTAGATCCGGTTTCCTTGATCGAAGGCGGACAGACAGCTCTGGATGAAGCCTTTAAAGCGGTGAATAAAGCGGTAGAACTTCTGGAATCAGAGAAACAGCCAAGAGCAATTCTTTTTGAGACAGCTCTTCACGGCGAATTATTGAATCTGGAAGAAGAAGACAATAAGAGACATTATGCGCACGGTATGAGTGCGGACAGAATCAACGCAGGACTTGGGGTGATTGTTGCACAGGTTCTTGAACAGGTTGGAAGAGAAAAAGTTGCAGGGCTTTATACAACCGGTGGTGACACCATGGTAAATGTATGCCGACAGCTTGGCGTAGAGTGTATTGAAGTTCTGGATTATGTAATCCCACAGACGGATATTGGTCGTTTGGTAGGAAGTTATGATGGACTTCCGGTTGTTGGAAAAGGTGGACTTACCGGAAATGATCATACGGCATGTGATATTGTTACACGTCTGTTTAGGGAAGCGGCAAGATAATATCAGGGAAGACCTGATAAGTGTGTTACGAAATGCACAAGTATAAATTTACAAAAGGAGAGAGAAAATGAACGAAGAAAACAAAGTAACAAAAGAACGAAAAGATCTTGATATTCTGAACAAGATGAAACAGCTGCCGGGTGGTCTGGTTATTATTCCGCTGGTAATAGCAGTAGTAATAGCAACCTTTTTCCCACAGGCGTTCCAGATTGGCGGATATGTAACAGCGCTTTTCTATGAGGGAAATGCATGTATGATGGGATTTTTCCTGATTGTATGTGGATCTATGATTGATATCAAACAGGTTGGTATGCCACTTTACAAAGGTGTAGTTATGACTGGAGTGAAATTCCTTCTTGGTGTTATTCTGGGCCTTGTAGTTGGTAAGGTTTGTGGACCTGCTGGTTTTCTTGGAATTGCACCGTTTGTATTGATTGCGACAATTACAAACTCTAACGGTTCTCTGTACATTTCCCTGTCTTCACAGTTTGGTAATGCTACAGATACAGGAGCAATTTCTATTCTGTCTTTGAATGACGGACCATTCTTTACATTGATTGCGCTTGGCGCAACAGGACTTGCAAATATTCCAATCAATTCACTGATTGCAGTATTAGTTCCACTGCTTATTGGATTTGTATGGGGTAACTTAGACAAAGGCTTCCGTGATGCATGTAAGACAGCACAGCCGATTGTTACATTCTTTATGACAATTTCTATCGGTGCTAAGACAGATGTTAAGACAATCGTGACAGCCGGAGCTTCTGGTATTGTTCTTGGTCTGATTTCTGCAGCAACAGCAGTAATTTTCTTCTTTGTAATTAATCTGTTACTGCCAAAGAAAGAAAGAAATGCTATGGGTGCTGCAATTGGTACAACAGCGCTGAACTCAGCAATGACACCTGCAGCAGTAGCTGAAGCAGATCCGACAATGGCAGAATTTGTTCCAATGGCAACAGCGCAGTGTGCGACAGCATCTATTATCACTCTGTTCTTATGTCCATTTATTACAGCTGCATTTGACAAATATATGCAGAAAAAACAAAAAGGTATCTACAGTCCAGAAGGATGGGCTTATGCCAAAGTTGCTGGAAATAATTAATTAAAACTATAGGTGCAAAAAAGTCCTTTTATATGTTAGAATATAAAAGGACTTTTTTGATAAGGAGGCTATATGAATAAAATAACAGTACAAATGACAAAAGAGACACTGTATGATTTTTTGCTATATCATGCATATTCGAAATTTAGCGGTTTTATGGCGAATATTTTAGGATTTGCGATTATATTTTTAGGTGTTTTCAGTTATGTGTCTGGAAGAACCGGTAGAGTGGGACTTATCTGCTATATCGTAGCGGCGGTTTTATTTATTGCATATACACCGATCCTTTTGAAGAGAAGAGCCAAAACACAGGTTCAGACAAATCCGGAATATAATCAGCCGGTTGAATATATTTTTTCAGAAGAAGAGGGAATTACCGCTCGTTGGGAAGGCGGGGATCGTCACATTGATTGGATGCAGATGGAACGTGCAGTTGTAGCTCCTAAGACAATAGGAATTTATTATGGTAAAGATGAAGCAATGATTTTACCGAAGAAGGATTTTGGAGATGAGTTTCTTCCGATTTATCAGATGATCGTGCGTCATTTAGCGGAAAATAGTAATAAAAAGGCAAGGGCTGAGAAGGCTGAAAAATAACAGTAGTCTGAATTAACCGAGGAGGAAGGTATGGAAGAGCGCAGACGTGCAATCTTACGGGAAGTAAAGGAAAAAGGAAAGGTCAGGGTTGCGGAATTAAGCAAAGAATTGGACTGTTCAGAGGTTACGATTCGCAGCGATATTAAAAATATGGATGCAGAGGGGCTCCTGAAACGAACACATGGAGGAGCAGTAAAGATTGAGAAAAATGCTGATCGGAAATATCAGGCTGAGAGTATTTATCGGCATACGGATCGTAAGAAGAAGATTGCAGCGTATGCATATGAACTGCTTGAAGATCGAGACACAATTATTATTGACGATGCCTCCAGTAGTTTTTACCTTGCGCTCAATATCAAAAACCATCCGGAAAAACGGCTGGCAGTGGTGACAAACTCTTTGCTTGCAGGAAATGAACTTGCAGGATTAGATCATGTTGAATTGTATATGGTGGGTGGACATGTGGGTGGTCACCTGGCGGCTACAATGGGTGACGCGGCGGTTCAAAATATGGAACAATTTCATGTGGATAAAGCATTTATTGGGGTTCACAGTATTAATTTTGATGTAGGGCTTACTTCTATTGCGACGCCTCAAATGGAAGTGAAAAAGGCAATCTTAAGAGCTGCGGAGGAAGTATATGTTCTGGCAGACAGCAGTAAATTTGGTGGCGGATATCTGTCGGTCATCTGTCCGATTCATGAGGTGAAAAAGATTATTACAGATGGAGAGGTTTCCAGAGATAATATTAAGAAAGCGCAGGAAATGGAAATTCCGCTTCTAATTGCGAGATAAAAGTAAAAAAAGAATATAGAAAGAGAAAAGACTCCGTTAGATCCACGGAGTCTTTTCTTTGTCTTCCTTGCAGGAAATAAGTTCATATGTGCCATAGATTCGTCCGATGATTGTTCCGAGACATTCAAAATTATCCTCCGGACGAATGTCAACATCTGTATCATTCGCGTTTAGAGAGCGAAGGCGACGAATGCCGTTGGCGTTGTGCATTATGCGCAGATAATATACGTTATTTAGACGAAAAAGACCGATTTCATTGTGCTTTGCTGATTTATGATTGAGAGCAACGATATCGTATTTCTTAAATACAGGCTCATAACGGTCAATCTGTATTTGTAGACAATATTCCATGCCGGGAAGGGAATATTTTTTTCGGAATCGTATGCGCTTGTGTTCTTCGGGGAAGAGAAAACCGGAGTTGATTCTTCGCATTCCCGGAAAGGCGCAGGGGAATTCCACCCAGTCTTTAGATGTGCTTTTGATGTATTCTTCATCAATCGTCTGACGTACATTTTGCTTTCCGGATTCGCTGAGTCTTCGGTATTTAAATAAAGCTTCCTGCTCATCGGGGCTTAATTCGTGACCGAAATATTCACTGATCTTGTTGTTTGTAAGATAATCCTGATATAGGTAGTTTGCATCAATCTTAAGAGCGAGTATAAGCGCAATCAGAGTATCAGGCTTCGGATAGCTAATTCCATTTTCATAGTTTGCGATTGAAGAAGCAGTGACATGAATCTGTTCGGCAAGCTCAATTCTAGAGAGTCCGAGTTCTGTTCGACGGGATCGCAGTTTGTTACCAATTTCCATTAAGAATCTCCTTGTATATTATAATACCTGTTTCACCTTTACTTAAACAGTATACTACAAGAAACTTGTAAAATCAACATATATTTACAAGATGTTTGTTGACAATGATTGTATTATAGCGTAAACTATGAGAGTAATCATGTAAAAGTTGAAGAGCTATTTTTTGTTTTTTTGTGGAAAAAGTCGGAATATTTTCCGTGAAAGAAAGGAATGAGGAAAAACATGAGAGACGATACAATGGACGTACTTTTGCGCATTGGAATGCCAGCCAGTGCCAAAGGCCTTACTTACATTTGTGATGCGATTGAATTGTTTGACACGGATCCTTACTATCCAGAAGGGAAGATCTGTTCTTTATACAATGATATTGCACACAGACATGATACGACGTCGTCCAGAGTTGAACGGGCAATTCGCCACGCTTTTGATGCAGCAATTACGAGGGGAGACAAGAAGCTGCTGGGACAGTATTTAGATGTGGCTAATACGCAGAATTCGAATTTATTAAGAAGTCTTTATTTTCGATTAAAGAGAGAAAAAAAGAACCGATGCAAAACTTGCAATGTAGAAAATTGTGTGGTGAAGGAGCAGATTTATCAAGAAGCTATGGTGAGCTTTTACAAGGATATTGAAGGTATGATGGCGCGCCGGATGAAAATGGTGTAGAAATCAGTAACAAGCGGGGAAGGTCTTGCATATGTTACATAAGAGAAGCAACAGGTAAGAGGTGTGAGGATAATGCCTTATTCAATTATGTTAGATGCAGGACATGGGGGTGCCAGAGATCCGGGGGCTGTATACAACGGACGCAGGGAAAAGGATGATACCTTGAAATTAGCGTTGGAAATTGGGGAGATATTACAGAATCAGGGGATTGATGTGGAATATACACGAACAACAGATGTATATGAAACACCCTATGAAAAGGCTATGGAAGCAAATGAAGCGGATGTGGATTATTTTGTGTCAATCCATCGGAATTCATTTCCGACAGACAACCAAGTGTCCGGCGTGGAAAGTCTGGTGTATGATCTGTCAGGAATCAAATATGAGATGGCGCAGAATATCAATGCGCAATTAGAAACAATAGGATTTGTTAATCTGGGAGTGAAAGCAAGGCCGAATCTTGTTGTCCTTAAGAAGACAGAGATGCCGGCTGTTCTTGTAGAAGTGGGGTTTATTAATTCGGATACCGACAATCAGCTCTTCGATGAAAATTTTGAAGCCATTGCGCAGGCGATTGCGGATGGCATTTTAGATACGTTAAAGCCGGAAGGGGCGAAACCTTATTATCGTGTGCAGGTAGGACTGTTTCGGAATTGGAACTATGCACAGCGACTTATGGAAGAACTTCAAGGAAGAGGATTTCCGGCCTTCCTTGATGATTCGGGACCGTTTATCAGTGTTCAGGCAGGCGGATATGATAATTTGGAGGAAGCAGTCCGGTTGGAACAAAACCTTCGCAAAGCCGGGTATGATACGTTGATCATCAGTTAGATATTTACTTAAGAGTTATCATAGAGATTCCTCTGGTTTTGCGGGAGTAGAATAAAAGGGACATTGCCTTGTGTGGAATGTCCCTTTTTTGTAATATGGATAGTTTGTCGAAATCTTTTTAACTTCTGTTTTAATTGTCGGAATCATCGTCTTCGGTCTCGACAGACGGTTCCGGTAAGTAAGCGTGTACGCTTTCAATTCGGTTTTTATCTAAAGATTCCACCACAAGGCGAAGTCCGTCTTCGGTAGTGATAGAATCCCCTTCTTCCGGAAGGCGGTCCAGATGTTCAATGATAAAGCCTCCGAGAGAATCGTAGTCTTCCGATTCCAACTGAAGATCCAGACGATCATTTAAGTCGTCCAAATTCGTAGAGCCTTCAATCATATATTCGCGTTCGCCGATTTCTTTGATGAAGTCTTCTTCATTTTCGTCGTATTCGTCATGAATTTCACCTACGATCTCCTCCAGGATATCCTCCAGTGTAATGAGACCTGCGGTGTCACCATATTCATCAAGAACGATTGCAATGTTAAAGGAAGCTTCTCTCATTTCTACTAAAAGTTCGGAGATATTCTTATATTCATAAGTGAAATAAGCTTCTCTTAAGATATCTCGAATATGAAATTCCTTCGTATTGTCAAATAACAGCAAGTCTTTCATATTAATGGTACCGATGACGTTATCGGTACTGTCCTCGAAGATAGGAAGTCTTGTAAACTTATCTTCTCGGAAGATTTCAATTAATTCCTCGTAAGTAGTGTTTACGTCTGCAAATGTTACATGTACACGAGGAACCATGACGTCTTTGGCTTTGGCATCGCCTAAGTCAAACACATTGTAGATCATTTCCTTCTCGTCTGATTCGATCACTCCATCTTCATGGCTGACATCCACGATAGTACGGAGCTCGTTTTCTGTCATTGTCTGATTCTTAGCATTCGGATCAATGCGCAGAAGCAGGAGCACCGCGTTGGATAAACCGTTGATGATAAAGATCACAGGTGTCATGATCTTCATAAATATACTAATGATCGGTGCGTAGATAAGAGCCAGCTTTTCGGCATGGATTGTCGCTGTAGTCTTCGGTGTGATCTCTCCAAATAAGAGGATTGCAATCGTGATTACCGCATTGGCAATTGCAACGGCAGAACCGCCAAGACTGTAAGCCAGACTTGTAGTAATAGAGGCGGCTGCTACATTGACAATATTGTTGCCGATCAATATGGCACTTAACATTTTACCGGAATTATCGGTTATTTTTAAAACTGTTTTTGCGCGCTTGCTTCCATCATCAGCAAGGCTGCGGATACGGATTCTGTTAACTGTTGTCAGTGCAGTTTCTGCTGATGAAAAAAAAGCAGAAAGCATTAATAGAATAATTAAAATAATAAGCTGCGTGACGTCACCCGAGTCCAATGATAAATCACTCCTTTTTTCTAAAATATGATAATAGTTTATACGTCAATAATATATCGCATTTTCCCTTAATTTGCAAGAGTACGTTGAATTTAGGAGATATTTATTGTATGATGTATCATGGAATTGAAGTATGCAATAATAAGGAGCGTTTTTCTATTATGAATAAAATATTTTATGAGGCACTTGTAAAAGTGCTGGATGAAGATCAGATAAAACCAGAGGAGCCGATGAAGAATCACGTGACGTTCCGAGTGGGAGGTTCGGCAGATTTCTTTGTGACGCCAAAGAATTATGAAGAACTTAGCTGGGTGCTGAAATGCTGTGCAAAGTATGAAATGCCTTGCTACATTATGGGAAATGGAAGTAATCTTCTCGTGTCAGATCAAGGATACCGGGGAGTTGTTATACAACTGTTCCGTCAGTTAAATGATATTCAATGTGAAGGTAATGTGATCAGGGCACAGGCAGGCGCATTGCTTTCGGCAGTTGCCAACCGTGCGTTGGAAGAGAAGCTGACAGGGTTTGAGTTCGCAGCGGGAATTCCGGGAACATTGGGCGGAGCCTGCGTGATGAATGCCGGTGCGTACGGTGGAGAAATGAAAGATGTGCTGAAGAGTGTGACCGTATTGACCAGAGAAGGCGAGAGGATCACGCTGCAGAAAAACGAGCTGGAATTGGGATATCGAACAAGCATTATCGCAAAGAAGGACTATATTGTACTTGAGGCGGAGATTGAGCTTAAAGCAGGAGATGCGGAAGAAATCAAAGCAGTGATGGACGACTTAAAAGAAAGAAGAACAACAAAACAGCCGTTGGAGTACCCAAGTGCCGGAAGTACATTTAAAAGACCGGAAGGATATTTTGCCGGTAAGCTGATTCAGGAATCCGGTCTTCAGGGATTTCAAGTAGGAGGCGCGCAGGTTTCTGAAAAACATTGCGGTTTTGTGATCAACAAAGATCAAGCGACTGCGGCAGATATTGCAGAGTTAATCCGTCAGGTGCAGGATAGAGTAGAAGAAAAGTTCGGCGTAAGGCTGGAAACGGAAGTGAAGAGATTAGGAGAATTCTAAAATGAGATTTGTAATTGTGACTGGAATGTCGGGAGCAGGAAAAAGTACAGCGCTTAAAATGATGGAAGATATGGGATATTTCTGTGTGGATAATCTTCCGGTACCATTGATCCCAATTTTGGCAGACTCCCTTCACACGCCGGGGGCAGAAATGAATAAAACAGTTCTCGGTGTTGATATTCGAAGCGGACACAGCTTTAAAGAGCTTGAGAAAGTACTGAAAGATCTGGATGAGAGGAAGTTTGAATATGAGATTCTGTTCCTTGAGGCCAGTGACGATGTGTTGATCAAACGCTATAAAGAGACAAGAAGATTCCATCCGCTGTCAGGTAATCAGGAACGTGTCGATAAAGGAATCAAAAAAGAGCGAAAAGAACTTCAATATTTAAAAGATAAAGCGGACTATCTTATTGATACCAGTCATATGTTAACAAGAGAGCTGAAAAGGCAGTTGAGCAAAGTCTTTGTGGAAAATAAAGAATATAAGAATCTCTATGTGACGGTGTTGTCGTTTGGATTCAAGTATGGAATTCCAAGCGATGCGGATCTTGTGTTTGATGTTCGTTTCCTTCCGAATCCTTATTATATAGAAGAACTCCGTCCCCAGAGCGGAAATGACAAGGGAGTGAGAGACTATGTCATGGACAATGAAAAGGCGGTAGAATTTCTGAAGAAGCTTGTTGACATGGTAGAATTTCTTATTCCAAATTATATTGCAGAAGGAAAGACTCAGCTTGTGATTGCGATCGGCTGTACCGGAGGCAAACACCGGTCAGTGACATTGGCAAATGCACTTTATGAGGCGATCAATTGCCAGGAACAGTACGGTGTCCGCATTGAACATCGTGATATCGAGAAAGATGCAGTGACCAAGGCGAGGTAGGGAAAAGATGTCGTTTTCAGGAGAGATCAAACAAGAATTATGTGAACATTACGCGAAGGCAAGACATTGCAACCTTGCAGAGCTGTCAGCGATCGCTCATGTGTGCGGAGAATTTTCAGAGGATAGGCATGGTGAATGCCTGTTGGCTTTTCATACGGAAAATCTTCCAGTTGCAAGAAAATGCTTTACATTAATGAAAAAAACGTTTAATATAGATACGAATATCGTAGTTCGCCATAATCCGATAAAAGACAGCTGGAATTATTCGCTGTATTTTAAAGGAGAGGAGCTTATGGCAGTTAAGAACGCAAGCGTTCAGGCAGTTTGCTGTAAGCGGGCTTACATAAGAGGAGCCTTTATAGCGGCAGGCTCTATGAGTGATCCGAGAAAGGCATATCATTTTGAAATTGTATGCAGTTCGGAAGGAACAGCGGAGAGTCTGCAGGAAATCATGAATAGTTTCGATGTGAGTGCCAAGGTTGTGCAGCGTAAGAAAAATTATGTTGTATATTTAAAAGAAGGCGCGCATATTGTAGATATACTAAATGTGATGGAGGCTCATGTGGCGTTGATGAAACTGGAAAACGTGCGGATTTTCAAGGAGATGAGAAACGCCGTGAACCGGAAAGTGAACTGCGAGACAGCCAATATTAACAAGACCGTTTCGGCAGCAGTGCGGCAGCTTGAAGATATTGTGTATATACGGGATACGCTGGGGTTTGATAAATTACCGGATGGTTTAAGAGACGTTGCCCTTACACGTCTTGAGAATCCGGAAGTGGCGTTGAAAGAACTGGGAGGATTGCTTGAACATCCTGTGGGAAAATCAGGCGTGAATCACAGGCTGCGAAGGTTAAGTGAAATTGCAGAGAAGTTAAGGGCACAATAAGGAGGAAGTATTATGGTTAGAAAACCGGTTACTATTCGAAACAGTATGGATATGGAAATGCGTCCAATTGCTCATCTTGTACAGGAAGCAAGTCAGTACAAGAGCCGGATCTTTATTGAAATGAATGATAAGAAGATCAATGCAAAAAGTATCATGGGTATGATGAGCTTAGAACTTTGTACCGGAGAAAGCCTTACTGTCGAGGCTGAAGGGGAAGATGAGGAACAGGCTGTAAATGGCGTAGAAGCATTTTTAGTTGCTAATAAATAATAAAAGGATATAGAAGTTGATGGGAATAAGGAGGGCATAATATATGCCCTTCTTTCGTAATAATAGGAGATGACAGAGAATGAAAAGATTATTATTTATTTATAATCCACATGCTGGAAAAGGACTATTAAAACCAAAGATTTCTGATATTGTGGATATATTTGTAAAAGCAGGATATGAGGTGACGATTTATCCGACGCAGGCTTATCAGGATGCGTATAAAAAGATACTGGAATATCATTCAGAAGACTATGAGCTGATCGTATGCAGCGGTGGTGACGGAACATTGGATGAAGTTGTTACCGGAATGATGAAGAGGGAAGAAAGAGAGCCGATCGGCTATATTCCTACGGGAACAACGAACGATTTTGCAAATAGCCTTCATATTCCGAAGGATCTTTTGCGAGCTGCAGATAATGCAGTCAACGGGGCAAAATTCTCCTGTGATGTGGGAAGGTTTAATGAGGATGTGTTTGTATACATTGCAGCATTTGGACTTTTCACAGATGTCTCTTATCAGACAAAACAGGAAATGAAGAATCTGCTGGGGCATCTTGCGTATGTTCTTGAGGGAACCAAGAGGCTGTTTAATGTACCGTCTTATAGAATTAAGGTGACTCATGACGGAGAAGTAATTGAGGACGAGTTTATCTTAGGAATGGTGACAAACTCAAGATCAGTCGGTGGTTTCCGTAATATGATCGGGAAACAGGTCGTATTTGATGACGGACTTTTTGAAGTGACTCTTATTAAGACACCGAAGAATCCGATTGCATTGCAGGAAATTATAGCGGCACTTTTAATTGAGCAGATTGATACAAAACACATGTATACATTCAAGACCGGAAAGATTACCTTTGAGTCGTTAGAAGAAATTCCGTGGACGCTGGATGGTGAGTTTGGCGGTTCTCATGATGAAGTGATCATAGAAAATTGCCAGAAGCAGTTAGAGCTTATGGTTCCGGAGAAAATAATTTCGTCTCTAATGGAAAAAAAGGATGAGGAACAAGAAGATTCGAAGGAAACTATATAGAAATATAGAAAAGTATAGAAAAAATTTGCAATTGAAGAAAATTAAAAAAATAAGAAAAAGTACTTGCCTATTTGGAATATCTTTGTTATAATAGGCAAGTACGAAACAAGTCGTACGAAATAATGGCTCCATGGTCAAGCGGTCAAGACGCTAGCCTCTCACGCTGGAATCAGGGGTTCGATTCCCCTTGGAGTCACTGAAAACTCTATCGAAAGATAGAGTTTTTTTAGTATATTCAAAGAATTGATTCGTACATTGGAAGCATTTCGAGAGACGAATATTTTCGCTCTTGCCGCAAAGTTTGAGTATAAGTTATACTGAGTAAGGGGAACGATAAAAGTGCGAATCCGAAAAATATATGATAAATTTTTTATTTGTAACAGCCTTGGCAGTTGTCACTATTTATGATATAAAGGAGAAGAGGATACCGAATCTCTGTGTGTTGCTGATTGCTGTGCTGGCAGTTATAGATAGACTCATTTCAGGGAGAGGAAGCTTTGCGTCAGGGATATTTGACGTTCTGTGTGTGAGTACGCCGCTGCTTATGGTAGCAGTTATCACCAAGGGCGCATTTGGTGGCGGAGATGTGAAGCTGATGGCGGCGGGAGGGTTGTTTCTGGGCTGGAGGCTCATACTGACTGCGGCAGTTATTGCATTTATGACAGCAGGAAGTTATATTTTCGTGCAGATGTGTGTGAACAGGCAGGAAAATAAAAGAAAGACGCGAAAGAGTGAGATTGCGTTTGGACCATTTCTCTGTGAAGGAATGATCATCAGTCTTACGGCAGGAGAGAAGCTTATACAGTGGTATCTCGGACTGTCAGGATAGACTTGCAGTGTTATTTTTCATTGGAAATACAAAAAGATGAATATATGAAAGGGGATAAGCATATGTTATTTGTAGAATATCCAAAATGTACAACTTGCCAGCGGGCAAAGAAATGGCTGGATGAAAGAGGTGTAGAATACACAGACCGTCATATTAAGGAAGAAAATCCAACAGTAGAAGAATTGAAAGAATGGCATAAAAAAAGCGGACTTCCACTGAAAAGATTTTTTAACACAAGCGGTATGCTGTATAAAAGCATGTCATTGAAGGATAAGCTTCCGAATATGACCGAAGAAGAGCAGTATCAATTGCTTGCTGAAGACGGAATGCTGGTGAAGCGTCCGATCATTGTAGGTGAAGATTTTGTGCTGACAGGATTTAAAGAAAAAGAATGGGAAGAAGTCCTGTAAACGCTGAGTTTATGGGGAGATTTACGGGTGAAAAGGCGCCAGATTTGACAAAAAGGCGGAAAAATAGTATAGTAGTAAAACACGAAAAAATTTTGTAACCCAATAAACAATGATGATTAAGGAAAACAGTATGAAAATGAGATTAAAAAAACGGTTAGCAATAATATTAGCTTGTGTATGTGCCGTGTATACTCTCTGTCCGGTTTCCGTCAGCCGTGCGGATGAACTGGAGGATGCCCAAGGACAGTCCTCTGATCTGAAGAATGAGCTGGATAGTATCAATCAGGAACTTTTGGAGATCAGCAATAAGATTGCAGAAAATGAGTCAAAGATGGAGTCTATGGAAGGCGATATCATTAAGACGCAGGAGCAGTTATCAATTGCAAAGAAGAATGAAGAAGCACAATATGAGGATATGAAGGTTCGTATCCAATACATTTATGAAAATGACAGTGCTACAATGCTGAGTATGATTTTTTCGGCAGATAATCTGACAGATTTCGTAAATAAAATCGATTTTGTTCAGACAGTAAGTGACTATGACAGAGATATGCTGACAGAGCTTGTGACGCTTCGTGAGGCGATTGAAGAAGAGGAAACTCATCTGAAAGAACAAAAAGAATCTTATAAAGAAACGGAAGAACAGCTTTCACAGCAAAAGGAGAGCTTGAAAGTAAAAGCAGCAGCAACTTCTACAGACCTCAGTGAATTACAGACTAAGATTCAAGAATTAAAAGCGGCAGAGGAAAAGAAGAAGGAAGAAGCTGCAAAAGCAGAGAAGGCACCATCTTCTGATTCTTCCGGTCAGTCAGGAAATTCGGGAACAGGAAATAATTCGAATAACAGCTCAAGCTCAGGCGGCTCTTCATCGAATAAGAAATATAACTATCCTTCCGGTCCGGGGCAGTTGAACCCGTGGGTTGGAGTTGTGTATTTTAACGGTCACCGAGAAACCTATTATTCACAGAGGGTACTGCCGGGATATGGGTTAAAGATTCCGGGACGTCATGTCGCTTCCGATGGAACGATCCGAGACAGCTCCAATTACATCTGTGTAGCGGCACATCTTGATGAGTACAGCAGAGGACAAGTGGTACAAACTTCTCTTGGCCCGGGCAAGGTGTATGATACAGGCTGTGCAAAAGGAACGATTGATCTTTATACAGACTGGTAAACGGGATTATAATTAAAATGAATAAAGAAATCAAATACTGCAAGGACGCTGTTGTCTTTGCAGTGTTTTGTTATATATAAGACTTTATTTGTAAGCCGCAGTAGGCCACACAGTGGTGTTTTTCAAGGAAATTACTTGCAAATGAAGACAGAGTGACGTATAATAAAAACTCTTAAAAGAGATGAACCATTTTGATATATGAAGCTATAGGAGGAGTGTTTGTGAAGAGAGAATTAGTGATAGTCATTGATTTTGGTGGCCAGTATAATCAGCTTGTGGCAAGGCGCGTCAGAGAGTGTCATGTGTATTGTGAGATTTATTCTTATAAAACAGACCTTGCAAAGATTAAAGAAATGAATCCAAAAGGAATCATTTTGACCGGAGGCCCGAATAGTTGTTATGAAGAAAATTCTCCGACTTGTTCTAAAGAATTATTTGAACTTGGGATACCTGTACTTGGCCTTTGCTACGGAGCTCAGCTTATGCAGCATGTGCTCGGCGGTAAGGTGGCAAGAGCCGATGTAAGGGAGTATGGAAAGACAGAAGTATTGGTAGATAAGACATCCTCAAAAATATTTCAGGGAGTGTCTGAAAAAACGACATGCTGGATGAGTCATTTTGACACGATTTTCGAAGTGGCAGAAGGCTTTGAGATTACTGCGCATACGGCGGATTGTCCGGTGGCAGCAACAGAAAATGCAGAAGCAGGCCTGTACGGAATCCAGTACCATCCGGAAGTCCTTCATACAGTAGAAGGTACGAAAATGTTAAAGAACTTTGTGCTTGGTGTTTGCGGATGTTCCGGAGACTGGAGAATGGATTCTTTCGTGGAAGATTCTATTGTTAAAATTAGAAAAAAAGTGGGAAACGGAAAAGTGTTATGCGCATTGTCCGGTGGTGTGGATTCGTCCGTGGCAGCAGTCTTGATGTCTAAGGCAATCGGTTCTCAGCTTACTTGTGTATTTGTAGATCATGGTCTTCTTAGAAAAAATGAAGGGGATGAAGTGGAAGCTGTGTTTGGACCGGAAGGTGATTATGATCTGAATTTTATCCGTGTCAATGCACAGCAGAGATTTTATGATAAGCTTGCCGGTGTGTCCGAGCCGGAGAAAAAGAGAAAGATTATCGGTGAAGAATTTATCCGTGTATTTGAAGAAGAGGCAAAGAAAATCGGAGCTGTAGATTTCCTTGTGCAGGGAACGATTTATCCGGATGTGGTAGAAAGTGGACTCGGTGGAGAGTCTACGGTGATCAAATCTCATCATAACGTAGGTGGATTGCCGGAGTGCGTGGATTTCAAAGAAATTATAGAGCCGCTTCGTGATCTTTTTAAGGATGAAGTGAGAAAGGCGGGTCTGGAGCTTGGGATTCCTGAGCATCTTGTGTTCCGTCAGCCATTCCCGGGACCGGGACTCGGCGTGCGTATCGTCGGCGAAGTGACGGAAGAAAAGGTAAGAATCGTGCAGGATGCAGATGCAATTTACCGGGAAGAGATTGCATTTGCCGGACTGGATCGAAGCATCGGACAGTATTTTGCCGGACTTACGAATATGAGAAGTGTCGGCGTTATGGGTGATGAAAGAACTTATGATTACGCTGTGGCGCTCAGAGCGGTAAATACTATTGATTTTATGACCGCAGAAGCAGCAGAGGTTCCGTATGCGGTGTTGAATCGGGTGATGAGCCGGATTATCAATGAAGTAAAGGGCGTTAATCGCGTATTTTATGATTTGACGAGTAAGCCGCCGGGAACGATAGAGTTCGAATAAGAGAGTGAAGCCCACAATCCCAGCATTTATGCGGGGTTGCGGGCTTTTTCTATGTCTCGTGACAATCAAATGACAATAATAATTAAGTGTGGGTTTGGATATTTTTGTTTAAACTAAATAAATTATTTGGTAGATTGCAAGATTTATGAAGTCTGCAAAAAGTAATTTCTTCAAAATTTCTTGAGAACTCATCAGCTTCTTCTTGGGATATTTCAAATTCGTAGCTGCATTGTTTGCAATTATCAACGCCATAGTGGATAGATAGATTCAATAAGTAACTGTCTGATTTCCAATAAAAATATTGCTTTAAAGTTTTATTTATTGAGGAGTATTCGTTTGTTTGTTTATATCCGGCTTTGATAGCGGCAATTGTTGTCTTTAGTTCATCAATATTTTTGCATGAGCTGATCTTGTAATCAGGATTGAAATACATAAATTGCGAAAGTGAAGTTTCATTATCATTACATTCAGAATTAAGTTTTGATGCATCATCTTGAGCTGAAAACTCGATAATGAAAGGCTCTAAAGTATTTTCCTTGATTTTGTAAGGGCGTGCATATGTTGCAGAATTTAGTCGATTTGCCGAGTTATTACCAAGCCAATTGATATATGTAGATTCAAGAAAAGACCATTTGTATGTTTTTTCCCATGAATCAGATTGTCGTGTTAAAGTAGCATCAATTGAAGTGATAGTAGTGTCCTGATTTTCACATTGAATGCAAAACATTAGTTTGAAGTAACATCCAGATTCATTAAATAATAATAAAAGAGGGTTGTTTTCAAAAGGTATAATAGATAACCTTAATCTTTTTGCTTTTTTATAAATCCATTGTAGGAGTGGTACACCTATTGAAATCACAATTGCAATAATAGAAATTAGTAATGAGTATTTTTCATAAGAACTCATTGCAGAATTCGTGGTGTTCTGAATGATATTTGAAGTTAATATTTCTGACGACATTTTAATCCTTACATCCATTATTTTGGGTATTTGCTCCTCCAGGCTAAGTATTCCTCTTCCGTAATTTCTTCGTTTCTGTATTTCTGGTACATATCTGCCCATTCACCGATTTGATCCAGCATATTTAATGAATCATGTCCTTTATCCTTAAACATCAGTTGAGGTACCCCGGATTCATCTCTGTAGGCATGGAGTCCATACTGGTCTTCTAATGCGAAAAGGGAATGCATAACACTTATATAGGTGTCAAAGTTTGGATCAGCCAGTGCGAACGGGCTGATTTTTAATGCATTGGCAATTTTTTCTAATTGATCCTGGGAAGCGGTGCGGTTCCCCAGTTCATAATTTCTTACAGCTGACTCACTCAGTCCTGCCTTTATGGCCAATTCTTTTTGAGTATATCCTTGTTCTAACCGATATTTCCTGATTTTATCTCCAACAGTCATAATTGATCGCTCCTTCACAGTTCTTGTCTCTTATTATAGCATGAACAGTTCAAAAATGAAACATAAAAACAAACCGTTCAATATTGAAATTATTCTGTTGACATTTCGAAAATGAAATGTTATGATACAAGCGTACCGTTCAGAAATGAACTGATAGAATTTATAAAAAGGGAAAGGAGGAAGAAAATATGGCGAGCAAATTATTTATTTCAGCAAAAGAAGTTGCCCGGGAATTAGAAGTATCTGATTCCTTTGCTTATCGTCTGGTACGCAAACTAAACGATGAACTGGAAAAACAGGGATTTGTGGTTGTTAAGGGCAAAATTAGCCGTAAATATTTTGAAGAACGTGTTTATGGTATGAGCGAAACAAAATAATGTGAGAGTTCAAGAAAGAAGGTGAAAATGAATGGCAGTTATTAAAAACAAAAAGACCAATACTTATGAAGTTCGCACCTATTATAAGGATTGGACAGGTGTCAGAAAGCAAAAGACAAAGAGAGGATTTAGGCGCAAATGTGATGCGCAAGACTGGGAGAGGGCGTTCAAATTAAAGGAAAATAGAAGTCTGGATATGACATTCGGAGATTTTGTGGATATTTATCTGAACGATATTAAACCCAGGATTAAATATAATACCTGGCTGACTAAAAAACACATTGTCGATAAGAAGATTCTCCCGTATTTTACGGATAGAAAACTACAGGAGATCAAGACGGCAGATATCCGTCAGTGGCAAAACACGATTATGAATCATCGAGATGCCAATGGAAAGGGATATTCGCAAGTATATCTTAAGACAATCCACAATCAAGAGTTAATATGTAAAGGGTGGTTTCTGCCATCTAATACATATGACTGCGGCTCATTTGTGGTAAATTGAAAAGCAGTTGTAAGAAAGGAGTCAAAAAAGCCTTATAACCGCTGAAAAACAACACAAAAGGAGCTGGACCTTATGAAATCTATCTTTGAAGAAATGGGTGGTACATACCGTCAAGTGGGCGATTATTTCATTCCCAACATTACTTTGCCGGATGATGGCGAATATCAGATAGGCAAATACGGGCGTATGCGCCGCAGCTATCTGAAAGAGTACCGTAAAATCCTCTACAACAACTATGTGCTGGAGGGAACGCTGTCCAAGCATTTAGCTGAAATCGATCAAGCCTGCAACGAGCGCATGAAAAACGTCGTTCCCGCTATGGCAAAGCAGGAAGATGTGACCGAAGCACTCAAAGCGGCTGACCAAATGGAATGGGTACGCCGTATCAATTCTATTCACAATCGTGCGGAAGAAATTATATTGACTGAACTTGTATATGCTTAACCAAATGCCTGTCATCGGCTTGTATGGCTGATAACGGGCATTGCTTTTTAGGAACGAACATACTTTTGATTTTTACTGCTTGGTTTGTCAGGAATCGTTCTAAGCAATTTTCCTGTTTCAAGCAAGGGATTCAAGTATGTGCGTGTAAAATATGTCAGATTATTAAAGCCGAGATGTGCACAGATTTCACGTTTGCTTCTTGGCTCTACGCAAAACTCAAGAAGCATCTTAGTCACAACTTGGTCAGTATCCTGATCACCATCTTGGTCACTAAGTGACTGAGATGAAAAGTTCATATTCTTCAAGGTCACAAAGAACGATGAGTGAGTGGAGTGGAACATAGGCTTTAATTCCTCAGTATATCCGGGCAGTTTTGCGGTTTCATCCAAAATCTTTTTGATGCCGCTTCCACGTCGTTCCATAAATTTCATACGGTGGAACAAATCAGCGATTACTGGATTGCGGCGCACAGAATCAATTTCATCTAATCCGCACTCTTGAATCGGTTTCCCACGATACATTCCGCCGGGAGAGTAAATTTCCAAACGATCATCGTACATATCAATGTGAACTTCGCTGCCCATAATCAAATAATCTCTGTGAATAAGAGCGTTTACAAGTGCCTCCGTGACAGCTCGTTCAGAATAATCGGGTTTATCCACCCTATATTGCGCTTTCTTTTCAAAACGCACTTTTGAATTGTTGCGAACAAATTCTGTGCCGCTTTTGAGCAAATAAATCAGATTACCCTCATATTCCTTGTCGTCCACAGCATTGTCAAAAATTGATCCTTTATCAAGCCCATTCCAACGGGTACTGAAAATTCTCGAATTATATACGATATGCTGATCGGCTAGCAGTCGACCAGCATTTGTTAGAAATCCTTCTTTGTCCGCAAGCCCAAAAGATACATAATCCGTAGGCTCAAAACGCAATTTTGCTCTTTCCAAATAGGTCGCTTCAAGCAACGTAAAGCTATAATCTGATTTCTTGCTGTCTGTAATCAGAGAATCGAAAGTACGGTTTGTACCTTTTAATATAAGTTCTCGCAGCATATAGTCCGGTGCGGCGACACTTTCATTACCGATACGGATATAGGCTTCGGTTATGCCGTCTGCTTTATAAAAGTACGGTGTAGCGGGACCGGAATTTATAGTCAATGAGAGTAGATTTTTTCCCTGCTCTTGCATTGGAGCTAACACAAATTCTGGTAGTGGCGTAATACGCTCTTTAATTAAACGGCTGATCGCTTCCGCATCTGCCTGTGCAGTCAGCTCTATATTTTGCTCTGTCAGCAAAACGATGTGGCGGCATATTGCCGCCCCATCCCGCCGTCTGCCTGCGAAAACCTGCCACTGGCAGATTTATCTCAGTTATGTGTGTGCCGAATAACACGACACACCCATTTTCTCTTTAAAAAGAGAAACAGAAAAAATAAAAATGAAAGGACGATGAAAACGAATGGCTATTTATCACTTGGAAGCAAAGATTATCAGCCGAGGTGCAGGACGATCTGCTGTTGCGGCTTCTGCATATCTGAGTTGCTCCAATATTCTGAACGATTACGATGGAGTGCGGCACGACTACACCCGAAAGAAAGGACTTGTATGGAGAGAGGTATTTCTGCCTGAATATGCTCCTGCAGAGTGGCAAGACAGAGCCGCCCTGTGGAATGCCGTTGAAGAAAATGAAAAAATGAAAGACAGCCGCCTTGCCCGTGAGTTTGTTCCGGCACTTCCTGTTGAGCTAACCAAAGAACAATGGCAAGAGCTTCTCTCTGATTTCATCAACGAGCATTTTGTCACCGAGGGGATGTGCGCAGATGTGGCGATTCATGATCCAGACCCGCCCGGTCACAATCCCCATGCTCATATTATGCTGACTGTGCGCCCGTTAGACGAAAACGGCAAATGGCAGTATAAGACTGAGAAAGAATATCTCTGCATCAAGGATGGCCAGGAGCGGGGCTTTACTGCCGCCGAGTCCAAAGCGGCACAGGCTGACGGATGGCAGAAACAATATCAGTATAAAATTGGCAAGAAAAAGGGTTATATGACACCCTCTGCCGCCGAAGCCATGCGGAGCGAGGTCTGGACGAGCAGCCAACCATTCACGAGGGTGCAGTTGCTCGTGCGCTGGAGAAAAAAGGTATTATATCCGACAGGTGTGAAATCAACCGTCAAATCAAGGTTGACAACGCCCTGCTTCGTGAATTGACGATAACGGTCAAAAAACTGATGCAGGCGGTCAAGAACACGCTGCCCGCTATCGCAGATGCAATGGAAAGGTTGCGGAGCAACATGATAATTTTCAAATACCAACTTTTGCATATTAGCAGTGGCAAACACCGCATTAAGCAATCTCTGAATCTGTATCGTGAAGATATGAATGAATATATTGTCCTTGCAGATAAGATTAAGGCGAAGTCCAAGGAGCGAAAAATAGCACTGACGGAGAAAAGAAAACGCCGATTATTCATGTCCTGAAGCATCGTGACTTTGCCAGACGGATTGCCGAGCTTCAAGAGCAGGCGGCAGAGTTTGACCCTGCGAAGCTGTATGAAGCAAGGCTGGCGATACGCTCCGACCATGAACGAAATTCCATTCAGCGCGTTCAAGATGCCTATGGCGATAAATATAATCTGCTGATGATGTTTGAAAGCAGGCGTGATGTCGGCGAACTGCTGAACGAAGAAATGGAAGCACTCTCTCTGCGTGAACGCTTGCGGCAGAAACAGCAGCAAAAAAAACAGATCAACAAAGAAAGCCCAAACACCATGAGCAGGAACGGTAAATAGCGGTTCCTGTTCTCTTTTTTTATAATGATTTTGAAAAATGGAGGAAACAAAGATATGAATATTTACGGATATGTAAGGGTATCCAGCACTGATCAGAATGAAGAACGGCAGATGATTGCCCTGCGGGAGGCAGCTGTACCTGCAAAAAACATTTTTATGGACAAGCGGTCCGGCAAGGATTTTGACCGCCCTAATTATAAGAAGCTGGTAAAAAAGTTAAAAGCCGGGGATTTGCTGTATATTTTAAGCATTGACCGACTGGGACGTAATTATGAGGAAATTCAGAAACAATGGCGTATTCTCACGAAAGAAATCGGCATTGATATTTGTGTGTTGGATATGCCGCTTTTGGATACTCGAAACGGTAAAGACCTAATGGGAACTTTTATTGCTGATCTTGTGCTGCAAATCCTATCCTTTGTAGCGCAGAATGAGCGTGAAAACATTAAGAAACGGCAGGCTGAGGGAATCGCCGCAGCGAAAGCAAGAGAGGTGAAATTCGGAAGACCTGAAAAGGAAGTCCCGGATGATTTTGGAAAAATCGTCCACGCTTGGGAACAAAAAAGACTTCCTCTTGAAGAAGTCCTTAATCAATGTAATATGAGCGAAGCCACGTTTTACCGCAAATTGCGGGAATACAGGCTTCTCAAAGGCGAAAAACTGAAGCGATAACAGTAATATGACTGTCAAAAGGTACAGCTTTTGATTATAGTCCCAATGTAGAATATCGCTGTTAGACACTTTCTCACTGCGTACAATCAGAAGGGGGATAAAACAATAGAACAATGAAGAAAAATAAGTTTTTCCATAAAGGCATAAAAGCGCCGCAAGGCGATTTCAAGAATTTTCACATTGTTATGATGTTGTTTCTTGCGTTCTTCATATTCACTTTTGTTGGTGCGGGAAGCTTTATCATCGTATCGCTTGTGGGACTGCTCCTGTGTATCGTGGGGCTTTTACAGACCTCTGTAAAAGTGGATCTGTGGGTTCTTCTGCCGTTGATCTTCTATAATATAATCAGTTTTCTCTCCGGATACAGAGTTTTCGGAAACACACTGGAAGGATTGGCTTCTACCCAGTCGGTCTTTCCGATAGTCTATCTGCTGGCGGCATATCTTGATGGCAGGGAGCGGATGCTTTTGAAAAGACTGTGTGCAATATGGGTTGGCGTGATGGCCGCCATAGGGCTCGGTCAGTTTACACTGGCGGCATTTTCCGGAACCGCCTCAAGGCTTTCTGGCTTCATGGGAAATCCAAACGCCATGGGCATGATGCTGGTTCTTGGCTGGTTTGCGCTACAAAGCTGTCTTTTCGAACTGGAAGGAAAAAATCCCCTTCTAAAAAGACTTTTTCATGGGGTGGAACTTATTACACTGGCGGCGCTGGCGCTGACGCTGTCCATAGGAGCGTTTGGGGCGCTGGGCGTTGGGGTCATTGCAATGCATATTCATGGAAAAGAACGGGTTTCGGCTTTGATTTGCAGAGGGTCGGAGATTATTTTTGCCGGAGGCTGCGGCATTCTCCTTTATGTAGCCGGAGATTACACGGATTGGCCATGGCTCTGCCTTATTATTTGCGGTTATATTTTGATTAGCGCATGGTACGGGGAGATGTTCAAAGGGTATTTGGCGAAGCGCAAATGGCTCAGAGGATTGATTTGTCTGGCAGGGGTCTGCGGGGCGGGCATATTGGTTTTTCTAAGACCAAACGCCGCTGCGACTTTCTTAGAACGCCTGGCCATGATAAAAAATGGTTTGGGATATATTTGTGAAAGTCCCTTTTTGGGCGTGGGTCCTTATCAGTGGCGCTGGCTGAACATGCTGGATACAGACCCATACTTTAATACCTGGCACATTCACAATGTTTTTGTCCATGTGGGAGTGGAATTGGGGCTGCCGGCTTTAGCGATGCTGATCGTCGCTATGGTCCGTCATCTTTGCAAGAAAGAAGATAAGGCACAGCGGGGTGCGTTTTTCGCCGTTCTTGCCCATAACCTGATGGACACCAGCTTCTTTTACATTGCAACTGTACCGTTTATGATTATGATCTCGGCACAGGATGAAGGGAAGACCCGCCTGCTTGGCGGAGCCGTTGTGAAGTGCATTTTCAGCGTGTTTTCCGTATTGTTTGCATGGAACACACTGCAATGTCTGCAATGAGGAGGTGAGCATATTCTTGAATACGCAAAAGAACCACACAAAAGGAAATTCTCCTCCCAACATCGCAGCCGTACTTCTCGTGCTTTTTTTCGTCTTATCCGCTGTCACTCTGACGGGAGGCTATCAGACGTGGAGAAGGCTTCCGCTCTATGTGGGCAAACAGTTGACCGAAACTGAAATGGAGGAAGTTATCGCAAGAAACAGCCCTCTTACTACTTATGTGCATCTTTCTCCCAATGCGAGCTTCCCCAGAGAAACGGAAATCAAAAAGATTACCATTCACCACATGGCGGCGAATCTTACCTTGGAAGAATTGGGAGACTCTTTCGGTAAAAGGGATCGGAACGCTTCTTCCAATTATGGGATCGACAGCCACGGCAATGTGGCTCTCTATGTGGAGGAAGAAAATCGGTCATGGGCCAGTTCCAGCGCTGAAAATGACAATATGGCAGTGACCATTGAGGTTGCCAATGAAGCTATAGGGGGCGACTGGCGGGTCAGCGATGAAGCTTATGAAACGCTCATTGAATTGTGTACAGATATATGCAGGCGCAATGGCATAGAGGAGTTAGTTTATACAGGCGATGCCGGCGGTAATTTGACCATTCACAGCATGTTCCGGAACGACACAGAGTGCCCCGGTCCCTGGCTGGAAAGCAGAATGTCCGAGATCGCCGATGCAGTCAACAAAAATTTAGATGATTTTTAGAAGTGATTTTTCTATGAAAAAACATCAGAAAGGATAGAATATTTATGGAAACAGCAAAAAAACATATTTCTTATTGCATCGTATTCCTGATGCTTTGCCTGACGGGTATGGTTTTGTTTGGGCACAACGTAATTGCAGAAGCCGCCGGTGCGTATGACACTTATGTGGGGGGGAAGGGGTGTGTCCTGACATTCCAGAAAGTATGGGAGGATGACGGTGATACAAGCAAGCGTCCAAATGAAATTACTTTCACAGTTGACTTGGCAAATACAAACTACTATTGGACCCCTGTAATGCATGATGTATCTATTACGCTGAAAGCAAGTGAGAACTGGACTTATACCGTTCCACCAATTTATGGTGATACCTCACTCGGGTATTACGAGGGGACCTTGAAAGAGCCGAAGGTTGACGGTTATAAGCTTGATGGAGTAACGACGAGTGTCGAGGGTAAAAAGGTCATAGTAACGCTGAAGAACAAACTAGAACAGGTAAAGGCAACTGGCAGTTTGACTGTATCAAAAACGGTGGCAGGAAACGCGGGAGATAAAGATAAGGCGTTCCATTTCACGGTAACACTGAACGATCAGACGATCAGTGGAACGTATGAAGATATGGAATTTACGGATGGTGTTGCGACCTTCACATTGAAACATGGCGAGAGCAAGACGGCAGAAGGACTTCCGGCGGGGGTTACATATGAAGTAACGGAGACGGAAGCGGATCAGGACGGCTATGCGACAGCCAAAACAGGAGATACCGGAACGATTGCAAAAGATGTGATATCGACCGCGGCGTTTACCAATACGAAAGATGCTTCGCCGGTTGATCCGGATAAGCCGACCGATCCAAAGGAACCGACTGACGATGTTCCAAAGACAGGAGCTGAAACAAATTTGACGCTGTGGACGGCGCTTTTGGGAATTTCTGGCACATACATGATTGTTGTATTACTGGGCATTAAACGAAAATATAGAGGAAAACAGAGTAAGAGATAATGAGACTAGCGGCGAGATGGGTGTATGAATGGCATCTGTTTCGCCGCTTTGTACTATAAAAGGGAGAGTACCATGAAAAGAAAACTAAAGTCATGTTATCTTTTATTTTTAGCATTTAACGCCATGTTCCTTTTTTCTGCATATATGATCTGTGACACTGTTATGCAGACGTATCAGGAACAGCAGGTCTTCGACGAGTTGAAAGGGACTGTCCATTTTTCAAAATTATTGGCTTCCGGTCTCGTGTTGCCAGGTACCCCACAGGAAACTGCTAGGGAACCTTCCACCTATGCCGACTTAAAGGCGCAGCACCCGACGATTCAATCGGATACGCTTTCTGACAGAGAGGAATATGAGATCATAGCCGCCTTTGTTGTCGCCCGAAGGGTGTAACCACCGCAGTTTGGATGAAAATATCCTTGACAAATCTCATCTCATGAGGTGAATGTATGCATTTGGGATTTTCATATATTGGATTGATTTTTCTTA